>ERZ773264.156-NODE-156-length-98497-cov-13.301152_pt1 | contig 98497 bp, 77 predicted proteins | sample MGYA00511910_ERZ773264 | MGnify/ENA primary metagenome ERZ773264 (study PRJEB29015, sample SAMEA2737739) | human gut metagenome | biome: human gut; feature: human-associated habitat; material: faeces | place: China | collected 2012 ...
GGCCTGTTCCAGTGCAGTGAGCCGTGCTGTCAGGAAACCTTTGATAACGAAGCTGTGATTCGTGAAATGGTCAAGCGGCAGAAAGATATGAAAATCCCGTCAGAGCTGCTCCCGGTCTGCCCCCACTGTGGGAAACCCATGACCATGAACCTCCGCAGCGATGATACCTTTGTGGAGGACGAGGGCTGGCACAGAGCAGCAGAACGGTATGAGGATTTTCTCCGTACCCGTACGGGTGGCAAAATTCTCTTCCTTGAATTAGGCGTAGGCTACAATACCCCAGTCATCATTAAGTACCCTTTCTGGCAGATGACAGCCAAGAATCCAGAAGCTACCTACGCCTGCATCAACCAAGGTCAGGCAGTTTGCCCTCAAGAAATTGAGCAACGATCAATCTGCATGAATGCAGATATTGGACAGGTTTTGCAGAGCCTGTCTGATGCTGCAATTCAATAAAAGAAAGCAGTTCTACCACGCACGTATTGTGTGATAGAACTGCTTCTTTTGCATTTTCTGAGCAGGTGTTCCAAACTGTATTTTTACAGCTTGGGTACTCGCAGCGAAGAAAATATGGGGTGTTCAGAGGGGGGAATCCCCTTTGACGCAGGGCTTCCAATAGGGGCGCGAGCATCCCTGTTGGCACACGATTTTGCTTGCAAAGTCTAGTGTGTTATACCTTTGCTTCCGGCTGACGCGGGAAAGGGGCTGGCTTCGCCATCTGCTGTACGGGCAGATAGCGGTTGACAGACACTTTTCTGCGGCAGTAGGACAGGCGGATTTTGTGACACCAAGGTGACACAAATGCAGGATTTTTGAGAAGCAAAATCCGACTGGCTGGAGAAGGAAGCAGAGGTATATACAGCCCTCGTCCCGCCGCAGCGACACACTAAAACCACCACGGCAGCTCCAGCCAGAGGTTGTCCATCGCAGTATCTTCTAACGTCTTTGCGCGGCTCTCCCGCAGATTGAAATGAATTGCTGAGCCGATCATCGTATGCTCCACATCGTCCGTAAAGCCATAGCGGTACAGCAGATAGGCTTGCTCACGCTCGGAAAGTCTGCCCAAACCTTCGTACAGCTCACGCATGGTTTCTTTGTCCACATAAATCTGTTCCGGAGATTTGACGGTCGGATCAGCAATGGCTTCAATGCGCATCAGCCGTTCCTCACCGGGAAGGATCTCATCCAACCGGATTTTCTGCAAGGCAAGTCCGTCTGTGGTGCTGGTCATTCTCTGCTCATATTGGGAGAAAACATCCCGTATCAGGTCGGTCATGGTGTTGCGGATGAACGGTGCGGCGTAAGTCAAAAACTTGATGCCCTTACTGCTGTCAAAGAGGGGAATGGCGGTCAGCAGACCGAGGCAGCCTTCCTGTTCCAGATCGCTGGTTTCTGTACTGAGGTCACTCTCTGCCAGATTGGACTTCATATAAATCTCATTGGCGGTTTTGCGGATGAAACCCATATTGTTTTTCAGAAGAAGGTCACGAGCCTCTGTGTCCCCTTTTTGAGCCAGCGCACAAAGTTGCTCATTGTCCTGCTTCTTCATCGCCCTTCTCCTGTAATGGGGCTTGCTCTAAGGTGGTCTGGAAAAAGCCAGTCAACGCCTGTCCAAGCGTATTCAACGCATCCCGATTGACACCATCCAAGCCAGCCACACTGCCGATAATCAGATCAGATACCTGCTCCGGTGTAATGGTTGGATTTGTCATATCCTGTCCCTTTGCAACTTCTGTAAACATTCTTTTAGCTTGCTCTGCGGTCATCGACTGCATGGCAGCAAAGTCATTGCCGATTTCCTTTTTCACTTCCTTGACCGCCAGCATAAACTGATTTTCAATGGTGACAAGGTCAGCTTGATAAACTGATGTTCTCAGATGTGCGATGTCCCGTGCAGCTTGTTCGCCAGCTTCCGTTTTTACCGTTTTCCGCGTCAGGCTACTGATAGTCGTATATAGCTGGTTCTGTGCAGCATACCCGGCGGCAACCGTATCGTTGAAATACTGCTCCAATATGTAGGTCAAATCAAGAAAACGAGGGCTTTCCAGCAGGTAATTGACTACCTGAGCGTTTGCTTTTCCGGCATAGAGGTTTCTTGCCGCCTGTGCAGATAAGCCAAGCTCGTCAATGGCATAATTCTTTTTATCAGGGACATTGGTTATGCCTAAAAGAAAGTCGGTGGAGACATTAAAAGCTCTGGCAATACGGATGATATTCTCGTCTCCGAGCTTGTCCGTCTTTCCGGTCAGAAACCGGCTGAGTAAGCTGTCTCCGCAGCCGATTTTCAGCGCAAGGTCTGTCTGGGATACTTTATGGTATTTCATCAGATCGGCAATGCGCTCCCGGACAGTACCGGGTAAAAAGGTGTTTTCCATTGGTTATGTCCCCCTTTCCTCTGTCGGCTTTTTGATATATTTTCCGCTTCGGATTCTGGCATCGGCAGGCTTTTCTGCATCCGCCGGGATAATCCAGCGGCTTCCTGCCCGCTGTGCGCCGGTGATGCGCCCCTCATTACAGAGAACGTTCACGCGCCGATGGGAGATGCCCCATTTCTCTGCTGCTTCAAAGGTTGACAGGTATTTCATTCGCATTCGCCCTCCTTCCCCAAAACTAACTTTATTATATTCAATAAGTGGAATAATATCAAGGCATATCTTGTGAACATTCGCCGTCCTGTGATTTTTGCATTTTTGCAAAAATTCAGGGCGGCTTTTTCTTTTTTTTGCGGAAATGCCGGATTTTCCGGCTCAACCCGTTTTTCTCCGTATATTCAGGTGACAAGAGGAAATTGTCAAAAAAAAAAATTACGGAGGTATTTGTATGAATCTTTTTGAAAACGTCAAGGCGGTGGTCACAGTGAGACAAGCTGCCGAACACTACGGTTTGAAGGTCGGGCGCGGCAATATGGCCTGCTGCCCCTTCCACAATGACCACACGCCCAGCATGAAGCTGAATGAGGATTACTTCTACTGCTTCGGTTGCGGAGCAACTGGTGACGTGATCGGCCTTACGGCAAGGCTGTTCAATCTGAGCAACTATGAGGCGGCGCAGAAGCTGGCGTATGACTTTGGGATTGACCCGGACAAGCCCCCTGCTGCGGCAGCACTGCGGAAACCGAAATACCTGCTGGCAAAGGCGTTCCAGAGAGAGGAACTGCACTGTCGGCGGGTGTTATGCGATTATCTGCATCTTTTGGAGCATTGGAAGGTGCAGTACGCACCCGAAACACCGGAGGATACTCTTGATGACCGTTTTATGGAAGCCTGCCAGATGCTCGATTATATCGAGGATCTGACAGATATTTTAACCTTTGCGGAGTTGGAGGCTCGTGTGAAAACTGTGGATATGCTTCAAAAGGACGGCATGATCGACCGGCTGGAAGAACGCCTGAAACGGACGGCAAAGGAGGTGGATGCCCGTGACGAAACGGAAATCGGCTAATTTAGACGCGCCTATCTGGTTTGATGGCACAAATATCAATGAGGCGCTGTTCTGTGATGAATTTCTGAGCAGCCGGAAAATCATCTTTGCCAACGGTGCTTTCTTTACGCCGGACGGCAGAGTGACCGATGATCTGCCGCTTCGTGGCGAGATCTACGAAGAACTGAAATGCTGCGCCGTGAACAACATCCCCCGCAAAATCACCAACATTCTGGAAGTGATGAAGCTGGCGGCTCATGTGGAGGACTTTGCACCGGAGGCAGATCGAATTCATCTGTCAAACGGCACTTTGAAGCTGGATGGCAGCTTCACTGAGGGTAGGCCGAATATCGTGCGGAGCAGACTGCCGGTGGCATACTGTCCTGACGCACCAACTCCTGCCCTCTGGCTTTCTTTTCTGGATGGGCTTTTGTATGCGGAGGACATCCCCACCTTGCAGGAGTTTATTGGTTATTGTCTGATTCCCAGCAACAAAGGGCAGCGCATGATGGTGATGAAGGGAAACGGCGGCGAAGGAAAATCGCAGATCGGCGCTGTGCTGGGTGCGCTTCTCGGCAGCAACATGAAGGACGGCAGTATTGGCAAAATTTCCGAAAACCGTTTTGCCCGCGCCGACCTGGAACACATTCTGCTGTGTGTGGATGACGATATGCGGATGGAAGCGCTGCGGCAGACCAACTACGTCAAGTCCATCGTGACCGCTCAAGGCAAAATGGATTTGGAGCGCAAGGGCAAGCAGAGCTATCAGGGCTGGATGTTTGCCCGTTTGTTGGCATTCTCCAATGGCGATCTGCAAGCGCTTTACGACCGGAGTGACGGATTTTACCGCAGACAGCTTGTGCTGACCACCAAGGAAAAGTCTGCCGGACGGGTGGATGACCCAGACCTTGCCGAAAAGATGAAAGCAGAGACCGATGGTATTTTCCTTTGGGCATTTGAGGGCTTGCAGAGGCTTGTAGCCAACAACTTCAAGTTCACGGAAAGCCAGCGCACGCGGGATAACCGTGAGGCGGTCAAGCGGGATAACAACAATGTCTTTGATTTTCTAGAATCTGAGGGCTATATCCGGCTGAAAGCAGACTGTACCATCAGCTCTAAAGATTTGTACGAGATTTACCGGATGTGGTGTGAGGAAAACAACCTAACGCCGCTGAAACGCCGCAGCTTCAGCGACAGTGTGATTGCGAACCAAAGCAAGTACAATCTGGAATATTGCAACAAGATCACCAACGCCGCCGGTCGGCGGGTATGGGGCTTCTTCGGAATAGAAGCGGTTGCCAGACCCAATATAAACGGGTTTTCCGATGTTTCAGAGCGTACGTACGTACCGGAAGGATGGCGGGATTGATTTTGCCCGCCGCGCCGTGTACGTATGTACGCAGCGTTTTGCCCCAAATACCGCTATATAGAAGAATGCTGACCGGCAGAGCCTATATTGGGGGGCGTGAATCAAGACAAGTGAAATCCGCAAATGATTTGACCGATGGCAGAAATGGTTTTACGAAACTGCGCTTCTCGGAACAGGAAAGCAGATGCACGGAAGCATTTGAAAACACACGGTTTGAAACTAAATCATGCGGAATAGGAAAAACGGTAGCTGCCACCTGTGGACAGGACATCACACCAGCAATTCTGAACGGATTTGATGACAACAGAAATTTTTACGATACAGCGAAGCGGATACGTCGGAAGGCGTACCTGCTTCGCTGTTTCATGATCTGAATTTTGGAGGGAATTTGAATATGAATGTACGCAACGAAATCAAGGCGCAGATCGTCCGCACCGGATTTACCATGCAAGAGGTTGTTGACCTGCTGCATGACGAATATGGCTGGTCTGACAGTGTTTCCAACCTGTCTGCCAAACTGCAAAGGGAGAGCATCCGCTACAAGGAGGTCGTGGAACTGGCTGATGCGCTGGGGTATGACCTCATATGGCAGAAACGGAGGGAGAGATAAATGAGCAAGCCGCAGTTTGCCATTCTTCGCTTTGCTAAATACAAAGGACCGGAGATTTCCAATATTGAGTCGCACAATGAGCGCACAAAAGAGAATTACGTCAGCAACCCTGACATTGACAAGAGCCGCAGCCACTTGAATTTTCACCTGATTACGCCGGAGCGCAAATACCGGGCAGAAGCAGAGCGACAGATCAAGGACGCTGGCTGCCGTACACGCTCGGACAGCGTGCGCGTGGTGGAGGCACTTGTAACCGCAACGCCAGAGTTCTTCAAGGGAAAGAAGAAAAACGAGATCAAAGCCTATTTTCAGGAGGCGTTGGACTTCATCAAGCAAAACCAGAATCCAGAAACAATTATATCCGCTGTGGTGCATATGGACGAGAAAACGCCCCATATGCACCTTTCTTTTGTCCCGCTGACGGAGGACGGACGGCTCAGCGCCAAGGAAATCGTCGGCAACAAGAGGAAACTGACGCAGTGGCAGGACAGGTTTTGGGAGCATATGGTCAAGAAATATCCTGATTTGGAGCGCGGTGAGAGTGCCAGCAAGACCGGACGCAGCCATATTCCACCGAGAGTATTCAAGGAAGTGGTTCATCTGAGCAGAATGAAGGAACAGATTATGACGCTCATGGCAGACACCAATCTTCTTAACAAGAAATCGAAGATGGAAGAATTGGGAGCATTGCTGGATAAATATGTTCCAGCGTCGGAAGCCATGCGCACAAAGCTGAAAAAGTACGATAAAGCTTACAGGGAGCTTTCCGATGAAAACACTGCGTTGGAAGCAGAACTGAAAACAACTCAAAACGCTGGCAGAGAGAAAATCGCCAACAAGCTGAAATACGGCAAAATGGAGCAGGAACTCTCTGAACTTCATGCACTAATGGACAATATTCCGCCGGAAATCATAGCTGCTTATAGGCGGCACACGGTAGGATTGCAGAATGAACGTTGAGGGATGCCTATGAATAATGAACTGATGAGGGATGAAAACTTCATTCGTTGTTCTACGATGGTTGCTGAACTACTGATGAAGTACAAAAGTAAGGAAATGGAACTGGGCGGGGAGTCAAAAGAGGACTCCCCGCCCTCTTTTTTTGCTTTTCTGGACTTGAAAATCATCTTGTCATCTTATATAATAGAGAAAAAGAAGATGATTCCTACTGACAAAAACACAGAAGATGATTTTAGCATATTGTCGGCAGTCATGGAAGGAGATGCCATATGGAAAACGGCTACATATATACTCGTGTTTCAACGCTTATTCAGGTCGATGGTTTTTCTCTGGATGCTCAGGAAGAAGAAATAAGGGCGTTTGCCAAAATGCACGGAATCAATATCATCGGCAAGTATTCAGACGAAGGTAAATCGGGAAAGAATGCCGAACACCGCCCTGCTTTCAATCAGATGATGGAGGATATCCGAAGCAAGAAGGACAATATTAAATACATTCTTGTGTTCAAATTGTCGAGATTTGCAAGAAACACAAGCGATACGGCAAAATATCTTCAGGAATTGGCAAGCTATGGCATTGGGCTACTGGGCGTGAAAGATGGCATTGATACGTCAACGGCAACAGGCAAAATGATTGCCAACATCATGGGTGCGGTCGCAGAAGTGGAGTTGGAGAATATTCACGAGCAAACACTTGCCGGGAGGCAGCAAAAGGCAAGAAGCGGGCTATGGAATGGTGCACAGGCTCCCTTTGGATACGCTCTTGAGAATAAATTCTTAGTGGTATGTCCGGAAGAAGCGGAAATTGTGAAGGAGATATTCCACCTCTATGTCGAGGAAGGACAGACAATCCGGTATATCACGAAAAAGCTGAATGACGAGGGTGTGAAACGGGAACAACGCGGAAATACCCGGTTTTCCGTTTTTACCGAAAGAACGGTGCGGTCAATCTTGAAAAATCCTGTTTATGCCGGTAAAATAGCCTATGGTCGCCGCCACACAGTCAAGGTTGAGGGTACAAATAATGAAACAAAAGTGGTAAAGCAGGATGATGAGAGCAAAATCATTCTTGTTGAGGGCGTCCATGAGGCGATTGTTACACCGGAAATGTTTGCCAAAGCCGAAATAAGGTTGGGTGAGAATGTCCGTCACCGGAAAACGAGGAGTGACAGCACTACGGTTTATCCATTGACGGGTCTGATTCGGTGTCCGGACTGCGGTAAGAATATATTCGGATATACAGCACCTCCAAGACCAAGGAAGAATGGGAAGGAAGGATTCTATCCCCGGTATATCTCCTATCGCTGTATATCAGGGCGAGATCGGAATGGAATTTCCTGTTCCCTTGCGAACAAGTATTACAGCGGCACAAAGTTGGAGAAGGAAGTCCGTGATGTTGTTGCATCCATGGTTTCAATCCCTGAGTTTATTGAACTGGTGTCCAAGAAGGTTGACTGTGCAACAGACCTGAGTATTTTGAAAAAGAAACGAGAATCCATCAAAGCGGAATACACAAAATACTATAATAACCTTATGGTGAACGAAAAGAGACTTGCGGAGCTGGACACGAGTGACAGGCATTATGACAGACGGGTGGATAGCCTGAATCGTGTTATGGATGATCTGTATGAGAAGATCGATGATTCCCAAAGCAGGCTGGATGAACTTGATAATGAGATTGCCATGGCAGAGAAATCCACATTGACAAAGCAATCTGTTTTTGAAATGTTGGAAGGATTCAGCAAGTATTACGACGTCATGACTCCGGAAGATAGGAAAGCTCTTTTACAGGCTATGATATCCTACATTGAGCTTTACGGAGAAAAGCGTGCGGATGGTCATTTTGTGAAAGCAATTCACTTTACGTTCCCTGTGACTTACGATGGAGAAAGTGGTGCATTGTTTGTCAGAACTAATGAACAGCAAGTTGAGACGGTATGCTTATTGTCCAACTTCAAAGCAAGGACCATATCGAGATTGAAGTGAAGATGGACGAGCTGGATTTGACTGCCGCGGAGAAAAAGGCAACCTACGAGGAAATCAAAGCGTATGTTCTGGAACATAATGGATTGAAGGTCAGCTACCTCTATATCGCACAGGTGAAGCAGAAATGTGGCATTATTGAGCGTGAGAATTACAACAAGCCGAAGTCTGAGGAGGCAAAGCAGCCACACTGTCCGCCAGACAAGGAAACTGCGATTGTCGAGGCGCTCAAATTCTATGAGCTGATTGCTCCTTAGCGTGTGTTTCTAAAATGAGACCGGTGCAATTTTGGCATCTTTTCTTGCACTTCTCGATTTACCGCCAGTAAACCTTCGGTTTTCATCCTTGAATTGCAAGAAAATCTGCTTGAAACTGCACCGGTCTCATTTTAGAAACGCACTATAGTTCTGCGAAATCCAACGGCACATATCAACATGGATGTGGATGTGGACGAAATGGTGCAAAAAAGGCTCTTCACGGAATCTTGCTGGTTGCCTCCAAGATTCCGCGAAGAACCAAGTGATGTGAGAATTACTCCGTAATGTAGGTGTACCGCATGTTGTAGCTCTTTGCGTACTGCTCAGCGGCGGAGTCCGGCAGGACTTCCAGGACAAGGTTTGGGCAGTTATAGAAAGGACTGTTAATGAAAGGCGAATAGCCAAAACTTGTTAGATTGCGAAGATTACCCAGAAATGCAAGCGACTCGCATCCGGAGAAGGCAAATTGATTGACGCTTTCCAAACTGCCCAGATTCGGAATTGAGGTCAGCTTTTTGCATTGGTTGAACCCGTATGATCCGATAGTGGTTACGTTGCTCAAATCGCCGATGCTCACCAAAGAGGTGCAGCCATCAAACGCCTCATATGGAATCTCCTTCAGGCTGCTTAAATTACCGACGGTTTCCAGTGCGGTGCAGCCCATGAAACAATCCGACTCCATTGATTCCAATTTGGGCATATTGCCGATTGATTTCAGCGCGATGCAGTCCCTAAAGACAGAACCTCCAATGCTTGCAACATTGCTTAAATCACCAATGCTGACAAGCGTTTTGCAGCCAAAGAATGCACTACTCCCAATGACGGTTAGTTTGTCAGACCAGTCAACGCTGATTAACGATACACAGTGTGAGAAAACATCGGATTCCAAGCGCGTCAAGCTGTACAAATCGTCAACATGCTCCAGTGCACTGCAGCCGTTAAAAGCACCTTGCCCGATAGTTTTCAAGTTGCGCAGGGAACCGATACTCTTCAGTGCAGTACAGCCCATAAATGCATACTGACCGATACTGGTGATCTTGTCCAGTTCATCAATGCGTTCCAAGGCGCTGCAATTTGCAAAACCGTTAGAATCAATGGATTCGACATTACTCATGTTGCCGACACGCACAAGCGAAGAGCAACCCTCAAATGCGGCATAACCAATTGAAGTTACGCTGCTCACATCGCCTACGCTCTCTAATGCGCTGCAGGAAGCGAATGTGGAGGAGTCGATGACTGTAACTTTGCTTAAATCACCAATGGTTTTTAGCGATTTGCAGCCGTAGAAGGTATGGCTTCCGAGTGTCGTTACATTTGCCAGAATTTCGACGTTGGTTAAGGTGGTGCAGTAAGCGAATGCACCGGTGTCAATGCTATCCAGCATGGGCATTCCATCAAGGCTCGTCAGTTTGCTGCAACTCTCAAATGCACTACTGCCAATGCTTTTTAGTATGGGCATTTCACCAAGACTTGCCAGCATACTGCAGCCCGAAAATGCACTACTGCCAATGCTATCCAGCATGGGCATCTCATCAAGGCTGGTCAATGTTTTGCAGCCAGAAAACGCATAGTTGCCAATGGTGCGAACATTGGGCAGGGAACCGATGCTTGTTAGCGCATTACAGGACGAAAATGCAGACTCGCCGATGGTACGAACATTGGACATGTCTCCGATGCTCGTCAGTTTGCGGCAGCCAGAGAATGCGCTCTCTCCAATGCTGGTGGCGCTGCTCAAATCGCCAACCGAAACCAGATTTGACGTATAGAAGAACAGCCTGTCAGGAACGACCTTCAAGCTGCTTAAATCGCCAACTGTGGTTAGCGCAGTGCAGCCATCAAACACTTTCTCGCTGATGCTTGTCACACTGCTTAAATCACCAACGGTTTTCAGCGATTTGCAATTGCGGAATGTCTCTCGATTCAAGACGGTCAGCTTTTCCAAGCCGCTAATGCTGGTCAGTGATTCACAGCCGTAGAAGGCACCATACGCGATGCGTGTAACATTGCCGAGTTCCCCGATGCTTTGCAGGGAAGTACACTGCTTGAACGCATTTGCGCCGATGAAAGTAACGCTGCTGAGACTGCCGACGGTTTTCAGCGAAGTGCACTGATAGAAGGCGTTTTCGCCGATGGAAGTAACGCTGCTGAGATCTCCGATGCTTTCCAGTGACGCACAGGCATAGTCTTTTGACATGCCTTCGTCCGGAATCCAACGGCTGGAAACCCCAAAGGCAGAGTCGCCGATGCTTTCCAAATGGGGCATATCACCAACCCGAACCAAGGAGGTGCAGCCTACAAAAGCACTATTGCCAATACTTGTTACATTGCTCAAATGCTCCATGGATGTGAGCGATTCACAATCTCTGAAAGCGTAAGCACCAATGGTGGTCACATTATCGGTGTTATCAAGTGTTTCCAACGCATAGCATCTGGAGAATGCGTATGCGCCAATGCTCGTCACATTCTCCAAACCTTCTACGCTTTGCAGATTGGTACAGCTGGCAAATGCGCTATCCGGAATGGCAGAAATGTTCGTTAGACCGCTAATGGTGGTCATGGCGCAGGACTCGAAAGCACCGCTGCCGATGCTTGTTACGTTGCTTAAGCCCTCGATGCTTGCAAGAGAATTGCAACTGAAAAATGCTTCCGCCCCAATGTGGACGTCATTTCCTCCGATTTCAAGCGTATTCAACTGACAATCGTAGAAAGCCCATCTGCCAATCTTTTTAATATTGTCTAAGCTGCTGATTTCTTTGAGTGAAGTGCAATACCCAAAAGCCCAATCTCCAATTGTTGTGACATGCTGCAAACTTCCGATTTCTGCTAAAGACGCGCAGCTGAAAAAGGCTGAATCACCGATTTGTTCGACATTAGAAATGTCGCCAATACGCTTCAGTGAATCGCAGTAATAATGCTGCTCCGGTTCATCGTCCCAACTGATGGCGTATGAAAAAGCAGACGCGCCGATACTTTTCAGATGGGGCATATCACCGAGCTGCGTCAATGATTTGCAGCCTGCAAAAGCAGATTCGCCAATGCTCGTCAAAGAAGTCAAATCTCCAACATCTTGCAGTGATGTGCAGTTGTAGAACGTGAAGTCACTGAGATTCGTTACATTCTCAAGCCCATCCACCTTCACCAGCGCCGTGCATCCATCGAATGCGTGCACACCGATTTTTGTCACGCTGCTGGGAATCGTAATCTCTTTCAGGCTCGTGCAGCCCGAGAAGGCGTAATCCCCGATGGCAGTTACAGAATCAGGAATTTTCACGCTGACAAGGTTCGTGCTGTTCGCGAACGCGTATTCATCAATGCGTTTTACGTTTGCGGAAATTTCGTAGGTCGAGACATTTCCACCGCTTTGAGCGGCCGCATTGTCCGCCAGTGCGGGTATGGTCAGACAGCTTCCGACCAGCAGACTGGTCAGGGTAATCGTCAAAAGTTTCTTGGATTTCATGTGTATCAACCCCTTTCTCGATTTCCAGCATACAGCAATTTCAAGAAAAAGTCAATAGAAGAATCAAGAAAATTAAGGGAAAATACAGAAACTAAATCGAATGCTATGTCATGCACCGTCAAATCAATAAGATGCTAATGCTATATTCAGAAGAAATTGTCAAGAAACGATTACCAATCATGTTGACAAGCTGGGAAAACCTGCGTATAATAAATATGGAAAACTGGCAGTTTGCAACAGGGAAAAAGCGGATGGAGGAGAATTGCACATGAAACGTTGGAAGGTCACATTCGGACTGTTCTTGCTTCTTTTTGCGCTGGCAACGACAGTTGCTTGCGCAGAAACGCGCGAAGAGAAAGTGGATTTGGAAGGGAAGCGTGTCATTTTTGCCCAGCCGGGGGAAACAATCCACTTTAGCTATGACGTTCCGGAAGGCTTCATTGTGGATAAAGAGGGATGGTCATGGTGTTTTGCCTATACGGATGGTCATGGCTGTACTTACTATGATGACGAATATGGTGAAGGCCGCACGGAAAGCTATACCTATGAGCCAACGGGAACCTGTGTCGAATTTGATGGAAAAGGTAGCATTACTCTTTCCAACAATGAAATGGTTCGTGTAGAACTACGCATAAAAAAACCGAATGTCGATTATTGGATTTACATGCACGCATATGTGCTTGTTGCAGACCCGGCAGAGTACTATACCTATGAGATTCAGAATGGGGAAGCGACGATTACAGGATATAATAAAGAACTGCTGAGAAGCAAAGTGCTTATTCCCCAGGAGATTGAAGGGTATCCGGTCACGACGATCGGCGACCGCGCGTTTTATGATATGCCGTCGGGCATCGGCAAGGAATTTTACATTCCGGACAATGTAACCACCTTTGGTAAGGAAGCCTTTGCAGGCAGCGCCTATCTTGATGCGGTTCGGATGCCGCAGAAGCTGACGAAAATGGGCGAGGGCGTATTTGCGGCATGTTTACAAATGCACTTCTTGGAAATCCCTGATTCACTGACAGAAATTCCGGACGAAGCCTTTGTGAACTGCTGGGGCTACGGCTCTGCGAGAGATTATAGTGTTGAGCAGTGCATCGGCAAAAACGTGACCAAAATCGGTAAAAGCGCGTTCGCTGGATGCTGGAATATGGGGAGAGTGGGGAGAGCTTGGGGAGATGGTCGTCTGCCTGAAAAGCTCGAATCCATTGGGGAAGGCGCATTCCAGTATTGCTACACGATAAAGAAGCTGCAAATCCCGGCTGGTGTGACGGTCATTGCTGACCGCACATTTCAGGGCTGCGAAAGACTGGAATCAATTCAGTTTGATGGCGATATTACGATGATTGGCGCGGAAGCCTTTGACGGCTGTGTTGCGCTGACTTCGATGCCGCTGTCGAAGTCGCTGAACCTGATTGGCGCGGATGCATTCCGTGACTGCACGGCGCTGACGGCTTTCCAGCTGGCAGAGGGAAACACGCATTTTCAGGTGCAGCAAGGTGCACTGATGACGGCAGATGCCACGCGGCTGCTGACTTATGCTGCCAGCGCACCGCAGCAAAGCTTTGTCATGCCGGAAACGCTGACACAGATTGATGATGGCGCACTCAAAAACCTGCGCTATCTGGAAACGCTGACTTTCTCGCCGATTTTCAGCGATTATCAGGCAGGCATGTTTGAAAATGCAACGGGCTTGAAGACGGTGAATTTCGGTGAAGGTACGCTGACGGCGATTCCTGACCGATTCTTCAAGGGCTGCACGTCGCTTGTTTCGCCCAATGCGTTCACGGGCGTGACGTCTGTTGGCGAATCGGCATTTGAAGGCTGCACGGCGGTGCAATCGCTGTCGTTTGATGATTCGCTGTCGAACATCGGCACAAAGGCGTTCCAGAACTGCACGGCACTGGAAAGCGTGCATATTCCGGACAGCGTAACGAGCCTGAGTGCAGCGGCGTTCCGGAATGACGTTTCCTTGACGGAATTCCAGATGCCGGAGCGCCTCCATACCGTTTCTGCGTCGGCGTTCAGCGGCTGCACGTCGCTGAAAACGGTGACATGGAGCAAGTATCTGCAAACCATAGAAGCAAATGCGTTTGAAAATACGGCCCTGACGGAAATCATCTTCCCGGAGAGCCTGACCAGAATCGGCGCGTATGCGTTTGCGGGCATTGGCACGCTGGAAAACATCGTTTTGCCGGAAAATCTGAATACGATTGGCTCAGCTGCTTTCTCTGATACGGGGATTCAGACGCTGAAGCTGCCCAAGAGCGTCACGACGCTGGGCAACGGCGCGTGGATGAACTGCGCCGCCCTGCGGGAAGTTCAGTGGGAGGCAGCGCTGACGAGAATCCCGGTGAATACGTTTGAACACTGCACTGCGCTGACCCAAATCGAACTGCCGGATGGCATTGTGGAAATTGGCGCAAGGGCATTCAGCGGCAATGAAAGCCTAACCAATGTGACTTTGCCGCGCACGGTGCGGCGCATTGAAAGTGCCGCTTTTGAGGGATGCAGTGCGCTGACGGACATCCTGCTCTGGCCGGACGTGGAGGAAATCGCGGCGGATGCTTTTGCGAACTGCGAGAATCTGACCATCCGCGGCTGGAAGGGGTCTGCCGCTGAAAAAGCAGCCACGTCACAGGGCGTGAATTTTGCCGCGGCGGATCAGGAGATTTCCTACACGCTCAATGCCGCGCAGGATGGCTATCTTGTCAGCGGCTGCGATGAAAACGCAGTGCTGCTGGTGCTTCCGGCTGTGCATAACGGGCTGCCCGTGGTCGGTACTGCGGAAAACGCCTTTGCAAACTGCAAGTACCTGCAAGAAGTGCGCGTGGAAGCGGAAAGTGTGTATTTGCAGGTTTGTGACGGCATCCTGATGGACGCGGCGGGCAAAACGCTGCTGCTCTATCCGGCACGGCGCGCAGGAGCGGATTTGGTGATTGACGAAAACGTGACTGCCATTGCAGACTATGCGTTTGCTTATTGCCAAAATCTGCGCAGTATCACCATTGGCACGCAGGTGGAGACAATCGGCGACCATGCGTTTGAAGCGGTGAATGATGCGCTGTGCCTTGTGGTGCAGGATGGCAGCCCGGTGCAGCTGTGGGCGAGCGCACACGGGGTGCGCTATGCCAGTGAAAGCACATCGTTTACCTATCGCCTTGAAGGGGACAAAGCGTATATTACAGGCTACACGGGCACGCTGCCGGAGACGGTTGTTCCGGCAGTGATTGACGGATACCCTGTCTATGCGATTGAAAACCTCCGCAGCCCGATTCTGACGCACGTTGTTGTCAGCGAAGGGATTGAAGTGATTGGGGACTCGGCATTTAAAGCGTATTTTGATTATGAGAAAGGCTACATTCGCACGCTTGTGAGCGTAAGTCTGCCGCAGAGCTTGAAAATCATTTCGGATGACGGTTTCTGGGGACAGGAAAACTTGCAGGAGATTACACTTGGAAGTGTGGTGGAAATTGGGCAATCGGCCTTTGGCAGCTGCACCATGCTGAAGCAAATTACATTGCCAGACACACTGACGACGATTGGCTGGAGAGCGTTTGAATCTTCTGGCTTGACGTCGCTGACGATACCGGTCAATGTAACCAGCCTTGGAGGCTCTTTCATCACAGACTGTTCAGCGCTGACATCGCTGTATGTAGCCGAAGGAAACCCAAACTATGAGATAGTGGACGGTCTGCTTTACGACATTCCTGCGCAAACACTGCGCTATGCCCTGCCGGATGTGTCGGGGGATGTAGTGATTCGCGACGGCACGGTGCGCATTGCCGACGATGTGTTTAAGAATCATGCGATAACGTCTGTTCAACTGCCGGATTCTTTGCAGAAAATTGGGAACTACGCATTTGAGTTCTGTAATGAATTAAAGGAGGTAAACTTCCCCGAAGGCTTGATAACAATAGATGGTGCGGCATTTGCCTATTGTACACAACTGGAAAATGTGGTACTGCCGGAAGGCTTGAAGTACTTGGGCGACAGCGCATTCCGCTCCTGCGATAGCTTAACAGAAATAACCGTGCCTGAAGGCATCACATTTATGTCGGGAACATTTGCAACCTGCTACTCTTTACGCACCGTGAATTTGCCGAGTGGTTTAACCCACATGATGAACGGCGTTGTGGAAGGATGTCGTTCACTGGAAACTCTACACTTGCCTGCTAAGCTGGAGAGTATCCATGGCAGTTGGCCGAGCAGTTTGAAGACGATAACGACTGCGTTTGGCTCTGTGCGTTATGTGTCCGAAGATGGCATCTTATATGATACACAGGAAAACAGCATCGTATTTGTAAATGCTTCAATTACGGGGCATGTAACTGTTCGTGACGGCATCACAAAGATTGGCGAAGGGGCGTTCAAGAGCAGAAAAGGTTTAACGAGTGTCACGCTGCCGGAAAGCTGCACTGTCATTGATTCTTATGCTTTTGAAAACTGCACAGCACTAACGGATATCAACTTCCCGGAAAAATTAGAGTTGATTGGACGAAATGCATTCTACAATTCCGGCATTACATCGCTGAAACTTTCGCAGCCGGGTCTTCACGTTGGGAGTTTTGCATTTACTGATTGCCATCAGCTGAAGTCTGTGGAAATCACATCAACGGACTTTGACTTGATGGAGTGGGCATTTGCAAGATGCGAAAATTTGGAGACAGTAATTCTGCCGCCGCAGGTTTTCCGCATGGAAGGCGGATGCTTCACGGAATGCACGTCCCTGACTACGGTCGTTTTGCCGAAGAACATCACGTTCGTGCATGGCTTTAAGGACTGTACGTCCCTGAGAACTATTGAAATTCCGGACAGTGTGACGAGCATCGGCTATGAAGCATTTGCAAACTGCAAGTCGCTGGAAAGTATTCATCTGCCGGATGGGGTAACGAACATTGGTGGACTTGCGTTTGCGCAGTGCTATGCGCTGAAGGAAATCAATCTTCCGGATTCGCTGACCACGATCGGAGAAGAAGCATTCCGAGGAGTTCCGATTGCTGAAGTTGTCATCCCGGCAAATGTGACCGAAATCGCGGACTGGACATTCTATTATAATGGAGAACTCCGTTCGCTGACGCTCCCCGATGGCTTGAAGAAAATTGGCGCGAATGCTTTCTGTGGAGCGTCCAAGCTCCAATCGGTGGAACTGCCGGAAAGTTTGGAGGAAATAGGGGATGCCGCGTTCCGCGAGAGCGGGCTGACCTCGATTACCATTCCCGGCAATGTGAAGCGCGTTGGCGGCGCATTCATTTACTGCAAGAATTTGGAGAAGGTCTCCATTGCCCCCGGCGTTGAAACGATTGGTGCTGACGCGTTCTTGGAATGCTCGAAGCTGACGGAAGCAACGCTCGCCAGCACTGTTACGACCATCGAGAGCAGTGCGTTCTGCGGCTGCAAGGCGCTTCAAACCATTAACGGCGGTGCGCTCATTCAGTCCATTGGCGAACATGCCTTCACGAGCTGCGAAAACATTGAGGAAATCAATATTTCGCCGAATTTGACGGAAATTTCAGACTATGCATTTGATGGCTGCAAGAAACTGAAGCGCGTTTCGCCGTCGGCAGCGCAGAAGGGCGTTTTGCTGCCGCATGTGAAGTACATCGGCAAGTGGGCATTCAACGGCTGCAAAGCGATTCCGTCCTTCTCTCTGGGCGATTCGCTGGAAACGGTCGGGGATTATGCCTTTGCGTCTACGTCTGCTACGTCCATGTATTTCCCGGATACCGTGAAGCAGATCGGCATCAACCCGATGTGGTTGAATTATGCCATTCTGTCCGTGCATTTGCCGAAATCACTGACGGAAATCCCGCAGGGGATGTTTGCGCAGGCCGCGCGGATACAGACGCTTACCATCCCGCAGGGTGTGCGCAGCATTGGCACACAGGCATTCCACGGCAATGTTGCGCTGGCGGCGCTGAAGCTGCCGGATGGCTTGGAGCGCATCGGCGCAAATGCATTTGGAAACGCGATGCTGCTGCTGGAAATTCCGGCATCGGTTACGGAAATTGCGGATGATGCGTTCAGCGAAGCGGTTGTGGAATTCTACACGCCGTCGGGCAGCGCGGCGCATCAATACGCGCTGGCGCATCAGATTCCCGTGCATTTGGATGAGTCGATTCCGGCAGAATACCTCGGAACGGCTGACCAGCTGGCAGCAAAAATTGTCGCGCAGGTGATTACGGATGACATGACCGACTATCAGAAAGCAGAAGCGCTGGTAGATTGGATGCTCAGCGAAACAATGCTGTCAGACATGCTGCCGCACACATATAGCGGCAAAATGGTGCTTGTCCAGCGTAAAGGTACGCGCTGGGGCTGGGCATTTGCATACAAAGCACTGCTGAACGCGGCAAATGTTACCAATGATATCTATTTTAATGCGAAGGGCATCGTTGAGGGCGCGGGAATTGGGAATCAAACCTCAGTCTTTGTTTCGTATTTTGACGGCGATGCCGTGAATATGATTCAGATTGATGGGCAATGGTATTTCACGCATCCTGCCTTTGTGGAGCATTTCGGAAAGGCGAGATACTTCATGCTCAATCGAGAAACGTATCGCTTGTCGTTCGGGGATGATCCGAAAGTGAAAGACTGCGACAACTACGACCAGACCTTCCTCTATCAGGCGTACTCCAAGAATGTTGAGGCGGAGGTTGTGGCGCAGGCATCTGCGTCCTTTACAGAGGGCAAAAAGCTGGTGTATGCGGAAGTTCAGCCGATTGAGGAACTGATGGATGCGAGTTATGCGTATGTGCTGGATTTCGCGGGGCGGCACATGGATACGCTGGACTGGCAGAACGCGCAGGGCAAATTTGAGCCGACCATTATCGGCACAAACAACGGCTACTGGCTCAGTGATGACCTGACGGGCGAGTATGCGCAAGTGACGGTGAATACGCAGACGCTCTATCCGTATGGCGCGGAAGTGCGGCTGGATGATCCGGAATACACGGCAGTGCTGTGCGACTGGAATGTGGATGGCACGCTGACGCTGTCGGAAGATACCGAAGAAGCAAGCGTGGCGCTGTTCACCATAGAAAGGGGAGAAGATATAGAAAAGAAACAAACCATTACTGGCAGAAAGGTCTATCATGCGACCTTCACCCCGACCCTGAGCCAGTACATTAACACACTGGCACCGACGGAATTTGACTTGGTGCTGGAATGCCAGCTGCCGCCCATTCGTGATGCTGCACAGCTGGTGGACAACAAGCTGACGCTGACGCTTTCGGATTCACATATTTTCCCGGAAAATGCGCAGCTGGATTTGATTTTCTGGCCGGAAGGCGGCACATCGAGTGCTCCTATAACGCACTTCTATGTGGAGGATCGTGAAGAACTCTACCCGGATGGCAAGCGCGAAATTACGCTTGACCTTTCGGCGCTTCGCTGCGACCTGGGATATGCTCTCTACATTGCGCAGACAGCGGACAACTATGTGGAATCGGAATACAGTTCCGTTACAAGCCGCATCGACATACCGCATACGCCGTACATTGAGACGGTACGGCCTGCAACATCGACGGAAAACGGGCGGATAAGCGACACAATCTGCAAGATTTGCGGCACATGGCTGGACAATGGGTATGCGATTGCGTCGGATCACATTCTGCAGCTGCCTGCGAATTTGAAGGCAATCGAGGAAGAAGCCTTTGTCGGCATGTGGCAGGTGCAGCAGGTGAATATTCCGGAGGGCGTTACTGCGATTGGAAAGCGCGCCTTTGCAGACTGTACGCTGCTGCGGCTGGTCATTATCCCGAACAGTGTGCAAACGCTGGCGGATGATGCCTTCAGCGGCTGCCATCCGGTGATTCTCTGCGACGCGGAAAATCAGCAGGTGATTGACTGGGCAAATGCACAGGGACTGATGGTCGTTTTCAAGGAAAGCAAATAATACATTCCTTTGGCTGCTTCGGGGACACAGCTTCTCCGAAGCAGCCCCTTTTCTTTTCAAAAAAATCTCGAAACAGGATTGACAAAATGGGCTTGATACACTATAATAGAGACAAGGTTGAGCGTTAAACCTAACGAAAAATACGCCACGAACTCGTGAAGGAGGTTTTCCCATGAGAGGGTCGAAAAAATTGGTTTCCATGCTGCTGGTGCTGTGCCTGACGCTGGGCGCGCTGCCGCTGGCGATGGCGGAAGAGGTCGTTGATGCGGACTTGACCTGCACGATTACGCTGGGCAACTGGCCCGCGGATACGGCGGCGGAGGCGGAAAAGGCGCTCTTTGAGAGCTACCGCGAGACGATGAAGAAGCAGTACCCGAACGTGACGCTGGTGCCGGATTACTACTCCTACACCCTGAGCAGCTACGTTCCGATGGCGAAGGGCGGCACGGCGCCGAGCATCTTCCAGCCGCCGTTTACCGACCCGCAGCTGCTGATCAGCCAGCATCTTGTCGGCGACGTGACCGATGCGCTGGAGCGCGCGGGGGTGCTGAATGAGTTCAGCCCGTCGTACCTCGAAATGCTGTCCGACGAGAACGGCCGCATCTACGGTCTGCCGCGCGACGGCTATGTGCTGGGTATGCACATCAATGTCGCCCTGTTCCGCGAGGCGGGGCTGGTGGACGAGGAAGGTCTGCCGATTTACCCCAAGACCTTGCAGGAAGTGGCGGAATACGGTCAGATTATCCGCGAAAAGACGGGCAAGGCGGGGCTGGTATTCCCGGCGAGCGAGACGTATGGCGGCTGGCTGTTCACCAATATCGCGTGGAATTTCGGCTGCGTGGGCGAAAACGCGCTGGAATATCAGGATGAAGACGGCCGCTGGGTATGCAACTTCACATCCGACGAGTGCGTGGCGGCGATGGAGTACATCCGCGACCTGCGCTGGAAGTACAACATCCTCAATGCCGACGCGACCACGACCGACTGGGCGGGCGCGCATTCTCTGCTGGGCACGGGCGAAGCGGCGATGAACTTCGCGGCGGATGACTCGGTTGACCAGCCGACCTCCAACAAGGGTCTGCCGGTGGAGGACTTCGCGCTGATTCCGTTCCCGACGGGCGACGCGGGACGCTATGCGCTGGCGGGCGGCACCTGCTACATGTTCGCGCCGAACATCACCGAGGATCAGGCGACGGCGCTGATGGCATACCTGACCGTGCTGGGCAAGATGCCCTACCTGAATGACCAGATTATCGAGGGGATGCGCGCGGACTATGCTGCCAAGCGCGACCGCGGCGCCCCGGTTCTGCCCGCCATCAGCGCGTGGAACGATGCGGACTACAACGCGGCGAAGCAGGCGATTATTGACGAATACTGCAACGTGGATATGCGCCTGTACAACGACTTCTTCGATTCCATCACGCAGGGCACGATTACGCTGCGCTCGGAAGAACCCGTCTTTGCGCAGCAGCTGTATCGCGAGCTGACCGCAGTAATTCAGCGCGTCATCACCCGCGAGGGCGCGGATGTGCGCAAGGCGCTGCAAAAGGCGCAGGATTCCTTCCAGGAGTATCTGGATGATGAAATCAATGATTATTAATTTCTGATTCTGCATGGCATTGCACTGTTTGTTGCAGAGGGTTTCGCCTCTGCGGAGGCGACCAAAGGGCTTTCCGATCGCCCTTTGGAAACCTTCGGCGCCGCTGCACTTTGGGTTAGCCCTTGTTGGTGACGAGCGAAAGTCAATGCGGACGGGGCAGTGCGGTGCCATCGGGCAATTATTGCTAATTGCTAATTCCTCATTTCTAATTGGAAAAAAGAACACCGGCGGAGGAGAACCGATGCCGGTTTCTTTTACACAAAAATCGCTCAAATCTTCGCGGAGGAACGCCTATGAGCAGAAAAAAGGCGCAAGTCGGCTTGCGCGCACGGACGGTTGACCACCTCAATGCTTGGCTGATTATGCTGCCGAGCCTCATGCTGATGCTGTTCTTTGTCTGGGAACCGCTGTTCGAAAGCGTGGTGATGAGCCTGTACAAGACGCGCAACATCGAACTGGTGAACTTCATCGGCTTCAAAAATTACATCAGCGTCATGGGCAAAGATGACTTCCTGCAGGCGCTGACGAACACGTTCTCGTACACGTTCTGGTCGCTGCTGCTGGGCTTCTTCCTGCCGATGGTGCTGGCGCTGCTGATTGGGGAGACCGTGCGCAGCAAGAGCTTCTTCCGCACGGTGGCGTATCTGCCGAATATGCTGCCGGGCCTCGCGGTCGTCATCCTCTGGTCGGCGTTCTTCTCCGGCGAGAAGTCCGGCGTGCTGAACATCCTGCTCAGCCATCTGGGCATTGCGCCGCAGACGTACCTGACGCGCTCGGAGTGGGTCATCCCCATCATCATTCTGATTGCAACGTGGAAGGGCGCGGGCGCGACGGCGCTGATTTACATGGCGGGCATGTCCAGCGTCAGCCCGGAGCTGTACGAAGCGGCGGCGATTGACGGCGCGGGCATCTGGCAGCGCATCATCCACATCATGATTCCTGCCATCAAGAAGCTCGCGGGTACGCTGCTGATTCTGCAAATCATCTCCGTGTTCCAGATTATGTATGAACCGATGGTGCTGACGAAGGGCGGCCCGGATAATGCGTCCCTGTCGCTGATGCAGCTGATGTGGCAGTACGCGTTCGGCGGCTCGATGAACTATGGCAAGGCATCTGCCGTCGCGGTGATTGTCACGCTGATTTTGCTCGTCATGACGGCGATTTACTCCTACTTCGACCGCAAAGAATCCGACTGGGATTAAGGAGGGAGAACGCATATGGCAAAAGCACAGCACACCGGCGTCATCCGGGACTACGATATGCACTCCGCGTCTGTTCGGGTTGGGTATGGGTTCATCATCTTCTTCTGCCTGATTATGACGGTCATCGCGGTTTTCCCGATTATCTGGGTTGTGCTGGCGGGCTTCAAGGACTTGAAGGAGTTCATGTCGTCCGCCAAACTGCTCCCGGAAGTGTTCGATTTCTCCCTCTTTGCGAAAACGTGGTCGCAGCTGGGCATTGCGCAGAACTACCTTAACTCGCTGATTTCCGTCGCGGGCAGCGTCGTCTGCGCGATTGTGTTCAACGGTCTGCTGGGCTATGGGCTGGCGATTTTGAAGCCCAAGGGCTACGGCATCGTCAAGAAGCTCGTCATGCTCTCCCTGCTCCTGCCGACGACCATCAGCATCGTGCCGCTGTTCATGAACATCCAGAAGCTGAATCTCGGCGGCTCGTTCGTCCCGCTCTGGCTGAGCTATGGCGCGAACGCGATGTACGTTATCCTGTTCGTGCAGTTCTTTGAATCGCTGCCGACTTCCATCATCGAAGCCGGGCGGATTGATGGCTGCACGCAGCTGCAAACGTTCTTCTACATCGTCCTGCCGCTGTCCAAGCCGATTTGCTCCGTGATTGCGATTTTCGCCATCAACGCCGCATGGTCGGACTTCCTCCTGCCGTATCTGGTGCTTCGCGGCAGCGCACTGCAAACGGTGATGGTGCGCCTGTTTGTTTTCAGCACGGAGCAGACCGTCAACGCCGACACGATGATGCGCTCCGTTGTTTTCTCGATGATTCCGCCCATCATCCTCTTCTTCATCTTCCAGAAGCAGCTGACCGAAAACGCTGTGTCTGTGGGCATCAAGGGGTGACATTATAAAAAACTTCGATAGTCACCCAGTAACATGGGAGGCGCCGAAGGTGTCCAGAGGGCGAGCGGAAAGCCCTCTGGAAGCTGCTTAACAGCCCATTCACGGAAAAGAAGACAACCTGCAATACCGAAAAAAAGAGCTTCTACTTCTTTCTTATCAGAAGAAAGAACCGACAGGAGGACGCACAATGGCAAAATCCGCTGACGTATATTTCCAAGTAGACCCGTGGAAGGTCATTGAGCAGGGCTTTGACCCCGCCTACGCGCGCGTGAGTGAATCCATCTTCTCGCTGGGCAATGAGAGCATCGGCGTGCGCGGCTGTTTCGATGAGGGCGGTCATGTCGATAGCCTTCGCGGAGCGTATACCAATGGCATCTATGATATGGAGAAGCTGAGCCGCTCCTATAAGGGCATCATCGACAAAACGCACTTCATGATTCCCTCGGCGGAATGGATGATGACGACGATTTCCGTCGATGGCGAAACGCTCGATTTGGGGCAGTCGCAGTTTTCTGACTTTACCCGCGAACTCAACCTCCACGCCGGCACGCTCACCCGCCGCTTCCTCTGGACGACGAAGAGCGGCAAGCAAATCCGCCTGACCTTTCTTCGCTTCCTCGATATGGTGCACCGCGAACGCGCGTACCAGCGCATCACGCTCGAAGCGCTCAATTTCACGGGCAGCGTGACGGTCACGTCCGGCGTGTCCTTCGACGTCGTGCATGAAGGGCGGCAGAAGTGTTTCTGGCAGGAGACGCGCATCGACGCTACGCCGGATTGCTTGATGGCGCAGTCCCGCACGACGCTATCGAATCAGGATGAGTTTTGCGGCGCATGGCTGACGCTGCCCGGCGAATCCACCACATTCGCCGAGGGAAAAACCGTCACCGCGACGGCGGATGTTCTGCTTGTGCCGAGGCAAGCCGTGCAAATCGACAAGCGCGTCGTCGTGTTGTTCAACGGTCAGCAGGGGGATGACCTCTGGCAGAGCGGTCTGGATGCGATGGCGCAGAGCAAAGCCGTCTCGCTCGATGACGCACAGGCGACACAGCGCGCGTACTGGGATGCTTACTGGCACACGTCCGACATTCGCATTGAGCCGAAAGATGAAAGCATGGCGGAAGCCGTCGCAGCGGAACAGCAGGGGATTCGCTTCTGCTCCTTCCAGCTCGCGCAAACCTACAACGGCGGCAGTATGCGCCACAACATTGGCGCGAAGGGCTTGACGGGCGAGGCGTACAACGGTCATGCATTCTGGGACACGGAATCCTGCTGCCTGCCGTTCTACCTCTTCACGAATCCGGAAGCAGCGAAATCGCTCCTTCTTTTCCGCTACAACACGCTGCCGATGGCGCTGGAGCGCGCAAAAATGCTGGACTGCAAGGGCGCATGCTACCCGATTGCGACGCTCAACGGCGATGAGGCTTGCCCGCTCTGGCAGCACGCCAGCCTGCAATTGCAGCCGAGCACGGCGGTGTCCTACGGCATCTGGCATTATGTCCACCTGACGGACGACAAGACGTTTTTGTACCGCTACGGCGCGGAAATGCTGCTGCAAATTGCCCGATTCCAAGCGACGCGCGTCGGCTTCAGCGAGAAAATCGGCAAATATGGCTTCTTTGGCGTGATGGGCCCGGACGAGTTCCACATGATGGTCAACAACAACGCGTATACCAATTATATGGGGATGCGCGCCCTGCGCTGCGCGGCGGATGTGCTGGATGCAATGCGGGCGGATGCGCCGGAGAATTATGCGGCACTGTGCGAAAAAGTCGAGCTTGCACCGGACGAACCCGCGCAATGGCGGCACATTGCCGACAACATGTACATTCCGGAAACGCCCGATCACCTGTTTGAGCAGCACGACGGCTTTTTTGAGCTGCCGCACACGGATATCAACAGCATTCCGGTCAGCGAGTTCCCGCTCTACGACCATTGGGCGTACGACCGCATCTACCGCACGGACATGATTAAGCAGCCGGATGTGCTGATGTTCCTCTACCTCTACAATTCGTCTTTTGATACCGAGACGAAGCGTATCAACTACGATTTCTACCAGCCGCTCACGATTCACGAATCCTCCCTTTCGCCTGCGATTCACTCCATTCTGGCGGCGGAGCTGGACAAGATGGATGAAGCGGTCAGCTTCTTCGGCTACGCGACGCGCCTTGATCTGGACAACTATAACCGCAATACGCGCGAGGGCTTGCACATCACGAGCATCGCGATGGCATGGGCGAACATCGTCTACGGCTTCGCAGGTCTGCGCAGCGATGACACGATGCTGCGTTTCGCCCCGCGTCTGCCGGAGCGCTGGAAGCAGCTGACCTTCTCGGTCATGTATCGTGGGCGTGTGATTGCAATCAGCACGGATGCGAGTAAGACCGTGTTCCAGCTGACGCAGGGGGACAAACTGGCAGTGCAGGTGTATGGCGAGACGGTGGAATTGACGGATGAGCCAATTTCGGTGCAGCGGCAGTAAAGCTGAATACAAAACGGCGCTGGCAGGGTGAGATTCTTGCCAGCGCCTGTTTGCGTGCAGAAAAGAATTGAAAAGTCAACAGTATGTGTGATACTATTTCCAAATTCACCTGCGCCATCTGCTTGCGCCTTTTCCCCGTTGGCGTCCGCTCATTCCACTTAGCGTAGCGCTGCTACGCTGCGTTTCATTCGCGTTAGCCAACGAGAAAAATTCGCGGCGCATCTTGGCGCATTCTCATTTGGAAATAGTATGAGAGCAGGAACACGCATCTGCGCCGTTTGTTATGGCGCTGCGTACTCAACCACCGTCTGAATATCCGTTTGTTTGAACAGCATACAGCCGCAGTGCCCTTTGAAAGTGGGGAAGCTGATGATTTTTAATTTTGTGTCAATCTCCGGGCTGTAATATACAATTTCCAGCGTTTCACCGAACAGCGCTGTGCGCTCGTAGACGCGCAGCCACTTTTCGTCCATATTGGGGAAAATGCTGCCGAAAGAGTGGTTGATGAGCTGCTGCAGCGGCGTTTTTTCGATTTCAGCCAGTGCCTCGTTACCGTAGCGGAAGATCCAGTCCACAGCGGCACGCTCCTCGTTGAACACCATCTCGATGTCGGTAAACGCAAAGGGCGCACTGTCATAGCTGGCATAGTGCCGCTGATATTCTTCCTGTGTGGTGGGCGCGTCGCTGTCAGACAGGCTCTGCGCAATCTGCCGCCGTCCGGCGCGCAGCTGTTCTTTGAGCTCTCGTTTTTTTCGACAGCTATAATACAGCGTTTCTCCGTTGACGAGTTCAATCTCCTTTCCAATGTCGTGGATACCCTTGATAGATACCAGCGTGGCGCGGTCGGCGCGGATAAAGCCGCTGCCAAGCATACTTTTCAATTCATGGATGGTGGCATAGGTTTCGTAGGTTCTGCCATCGGAAAAATGGATGATCGACTGGCGGCCTGACAATTGAATATAAAGAATGTCCTCTGTCAGCAAGCTGATATGCCTGCGGTTGGAAATAACGGAAATATCGTTGAATCTCATAGCTCTTCCCTCCACCATTATGAAATACCATTACAGAATACCATGTTTTCAGATGCAATGCAAGATTCAACGCAAAGAAAAAACGCCATTCGCGCAGGATTGTACGATGTTCACGCAAGGTATGTTGCAATTCAAACAAAGTTATGCTACACTGAAAACATAAGAACAGAAAAGGACGGAAGGTGAGCAATGTCATCTTTCGTAGCAGTTCCCTATGGGGAAATCTGTCCGAGTAAAGGAGGAACACCTGTGAAAAAGAAACTGCTAAGCTTACTCCTTGTGCCGACCATGTTGGCTGCCACGCTGACGGTCTGTGCCAGTGCTGAGAAAAGCAGCGACACTGCCGCCGTGTTCAATGCGGCGATTAAGCCGGCAACCCAAAGCACCATGGAAGTCAATCGGCAGGTATATGACTTCCTGAACTTTGAGGATACGTCGGAGTTTGAGAATGCGGAACGGGGTTTCATCGCCGCACCGGACACACTGAATCTCCGTGGCGAGAACGGGAGAACCGTGTGGACGCAGGATGCATATGCGTTTCTTGACAAAGACGCGCCGGATACCGCCAACCCCAGCCTGTGGCGGAATACGCAGCTAAACCACATTTACGGTCTCTTTGAGGTTACTGACGGCATCTACCAGGTGCGCGGCTATGATATTTCCAATATTACCTTCGTCCGCAGCGAACATGGATGGATCATCATGGACTGCGGCAGCAGCAAATATACCGCAGCGGAAGCGCTGAAACTCTTCCGCTCCGAGATGGGCGATGCGCGGATTGTCGCCATTGTCATCAGCCATGCGCATGTGGATCACTACGGCGGCATTGAAGGGCTGATTGCCCCCGAAGATGCTGCGGACAGCAGCCTGCCGCTTGACGAGCAGATTGCATCCGGAAAGACCGCAATCATTGTGCCGAAGGGCTTTACGGACGCGGTAATGAAGGAAAATGTCTTTGTGGGCACGGCAATGAAACGGCGGGCGTTTTTCCAGTACGGCTCCATGCTTCCCTATGGCGAACAGGGACGCCTTTCGGTGGGCATTGGCCTGACCGCAGTGCAGACCGGTGTCGGCTATATCGCGCCGACCTTCGAGGTTGCGGATTCGATTTATGAAACAACCATTGATGGCGTGACCGCTATCTTCCAGCAGACGCCGGGAACGGAATCTCCCGCCGAAATGAACACCTATTTCCCCGACAGCAAAGCCCTCTGGATGGCGGAAAACTGCAGCGGAACCATGCACAATCTCTACACGCTGCGCGGCGCGGAGGTGCGGGATGCGAATGGCTGGGCTCGCTACATCACCGAGGCACAGTCGCTGTTCCCCGACGCCGAGGTCGTTTTTCAGGCGCACAACTGGCCGCATTGGGGCAAGGAAACCGTCAACGAATACATGACCAACACAGCTGCCATCTATAAATTCATCCACGATCAGACCCTCCTGTATATCAACGAAGGTTATACCTCCACGGAGATTGCCTCCATGATCCGGCTGCCGGAGGAACTGGAGAAGGTTTGGTATACCCGGCAGTATTACGGTACGCTGAAGCACAATGTCAAGGCGGTCTATCAGAAATACATGGGCTGGTACGATGCAAACCCGATTCATCTGGACGAGCTGACGCCGAGCGAATATGCCAAAAAACTTGTGGAGTATCTTGGCGACACGGACAAGGTGCTTGAAATGGCACATGCCGATTATGAAAAGGGCGAATATCAGTGGGTCGCACAGATAACGAATACGCTGGTATTTGCTGACCCGGAAAATAAGGAAGCGCGCTATCTGTGCGCCGATGCGCTGGAGCAGCTTGGCTATCAGGCAGAGTCGGGCGCATGGAGAAACGCTTATCTTGTGGCAGCCTTTGAGCTGCGGAATGGCACCGGTCAGTACCCGAAGGCAGCCCAACTTGGCGTTGGCACCACTGCCCAGGGGATGGACGCGCAGACAATGCTGGATTACATGGGCATTATCATGGATACGGAAAAGCTCCAGAATCGTTCCTTCACCATCAACCTCAAGCTGACGGATGGCGACGATTATCTGCTGAAGATCCACCATGGCGTGCTCCTGTACTATAAGGATGCGCTCTCAGATGAGGCAGACCTGACGATTTCTACCCCCCGAATCGGGATTCTTGCCATCACAAGCGGAAATCAGGAAAATATCGACAAGCTCATCAACGTTGAAAAGGGCGATAAGGCGCTGTTCCAAGCGTTTTGTGACAGTATGGCCGCTTTTGACCTGTATTTCAATATCATCGAGCCGTAAGAAAAATCGTTATAGGGAGGGAAAAAAGATGAAGAAAATCACAGTGATTCTGCTCTGCATGGCGATGCTGCTGTCCGGCTGCGCATGGAGTGTCAAGGCGGAGGCTGTCTCGTCGTCCGAAGATGTGTGGAAAACCATTGAGGAGGCTTACATTTACGCATTCCCGCTGGTGCTGATGGACGCGACGAGAACTTCCGCAACGAATACGGAGGAAGCCGCACCCGGCAAGGCGCCTGTTAATCAGTTCATGCACGGTGTGGCACTGGCCAACGCGCAGTTCAAAAACGTGGTGACGCCGAACGTGGACACCATCTATACACAGGTGTGGTATGACCTGAGCGAAGAGCCGATGATCTATGTGCATCCGGAAACAGACCGCTTCTGCAAGGTGCAGGTGCTTGACGCATGGACAAATACCGTCGCTGTCCTTGACCGGGCTGGAGTCTATGCGATCACGCGCTCAACTTGGAAGGGCGACCTGCCGGACAATGTGACCCGCATTGATGTTCCTACCGCTATGGCGTGGGCCATTACCAGAACGGTGCTTTCCGGAGAGGCGGATCTTCCGAATGTGTATGCCATTCAGGCGCAGATGCAGCTTTTGCCGCTTTCTGTATACCTGAGCGGAGAAGCATATCAGCCTCCGAAGGGGATCTATCGGGAGGAAAACAGCTATGTCCCCATCAACAAGGTGCTGTCGCTGGATCCTGTCACATTTTTCAACAAAGCCAACACGCTGATGGAAGACAATCCGCCGTCCGCCGCTGATGCGGAAATGCTTGAAAAACTCGCGGCAGTTCACGTTGGCCCCGGCATGGAATTTGACGCATCTGTTTTGACTGGAGATATTCAGGCAAATTGGCGGGAAATGCTGCAAGGGCTTCGGCCGAAGCTCGCGGCAGAGGGAATGAAGTTTTCCAAACAGCTGGGGCAGTGGAGCTATTTCGGCGCGCCAATCGGAGACTTTGGTACGGAATATGCCTACCGTGCGCTGGTTGCCATTGCCGGACTTGGGGCGAATACGGTGGAAATCGCACTGTACCCCAAGACGGAAAAGGACGCCGACGGGAATCCTTTGACGGGAGAAAAGTCCTACATTCTCCACCTTGAAAGCGATCCGCAGGTGCTTGAAGGCGGTTTCTGGTCGATCACTGCATATGGTGACGATGATTTCCTCATCGATAATCTGCTCGACCGCTACTGCATCAACGACCGTTCGGGTTTGAAGAGAAATGACGACGGCTCTGTGGATGTGATTTTGTCGAAGGACGCGACGGCAGACACGACCAATTGGCTTCCGGTGAGGGAAGGCGGCTTCCATCTGTTTATGCGCATCTATACGCCAGATATGGAGGCACTCAAGACATGGACAGTGCCGACCATTACGGAAATCAACTAAGGCACTACCGCACAATTCGTTGGCAGCGCTGGCGATGCCTTTTCTGCCATCTGCTTCTTGCAGAAATCTCGATTTACCTCCAGTAAACCTTCGATTTCTGCAATCGCATCTTACAAAAAATGTATTCGTCATCGCACCAACTCATTTGTGCGGGATTGCCCTAATACTATTTCCAGATTTACCTGCGCCATCTGCTTGCGCCTTTTCCCTTCTGGCGTCCGTTCATTCCACATGGCGTAGCGCTGCTGCGCTGCGTTTCATTCACGTTAGCCGGAATGAAAAATTCGCGGCGCATCTTGGCGCATTTTCATCTGGAAATAGTATAAAGGGAAAGTGGGCTTTGTGCTCCAGCCTTCCATAGACTGCAAAAAGCTGCTGAGGAGAGCAAATCCTCGGCAGCTTTTTCAGTGCGATACTATTTCCAGCTTCGATTGCGCTATTTGCTTGCGTCATTCCCTTGCTGCTGCCCGTTCATTCATAGGAGCTATCAACGCATCGGGGAACGTCATGGAACCAATGCACGCCCTGCGGCCCGGTGCTGCGGCTTGTCCAGCCGTAGAAATCAAAGGTGTAGCAGGCAACGCTGCTCATGGCAAGGCTTTTTAGCGTGGTCATATCTGCTTTGTAATCGCTCTCCGCACCGTGGGCGTAGAGGACGGTGGGAAAAGGCCCGTCTCCATCCGGGAGCAACGCCTTTCCGTACAGGCTGATGCCGTTATATTCCAGACAGAGAGTCTTTGTTCGGTAGCCTGTCTTTTTGGGACCGGCAGGATCGGGAAAACCCTACATAGTGGCCGACGCAGACGATTGCCGCAATTCCGAGTGTGGGACGGGAAACAATCAGCCTGCGTCACACAGGGGGAGAGAGGCACCAACGCTTCGGCTGGGGAAATCCCTTTTCCTTCAGCAGCAACGCTAATGACAACACCAGCGTACCGCCTGCGCTTTCACCCGTGAATACGACATCCTTCGGGGAAGCGCCGGTTTTCAAGCGCGCGGCATAGGCGGTCAGGCAACCCTCCAAAGGGGCAGACCACAGATTTTCCGGTGCAAGGCGGTAGTTGAAAGTCACGCAGTTATAGCCGTAGTTGGCTGTGATATACTGGCAGACTGCCCGCCGCTCCCGCACGGAAGCAACAATAAATCCGCCGCCGTGAATGTAGAAAATCGTTCCCTTTTGATTGCCGGTTTATTTATTGAATGAACTCCGCCGACAGCCCACCCAATTCGCCAAGCCGGACGGTCACGCCCTTAGGCGGTCTTGGAGGTTTTCGGTCATTGCGTTTTCGCTCCGCTGCATAGTCGTGGGGCTGCCCCGGCTTGTCCTGCGCCATACAGCGGAACACAAGGTTCATCATGCAGGCGTATAGACTTGGCATTTTCTCACACTGTGAGCATTTTCCAGATGCCGCGGAAGAAGTGCCCGCTCGCCATTTCCAGCATACCAGGCAGCACGCCCCCCCTTCATGCCGCCGGAAATGATCATGCTGCGAATCGGCGCTCCGGCAGAGGAAGCCATCTGCATCCGGAAATTCGGATTATCATAGTCCTTTTTGCCGCCGTACCCCTTGGCAGCGGTGGATCCACCGCCCGAAACATGATTTTCATCCATATCCGCCAGTACATCCAGTATAAACGGTGTGGAAAGGAAGCACGTCCCGAGCCGCCAGCGGTAATTCTCCATAGCCTGAACGAGCCGATGCTTTGCAAATGCTTCCTGCTTCTCGTCCAGCAGGCGCAAATACAGCGGACGGACGAGCTTTGCTTGCCGGCTGGTATCCAGGGTGTAGCCGGGCAGCGTGACAAGCTCACGGTATGCCTTCGTGCAGCCGTCCCGGTATTTTTCAAACAGCGCTTTATCCTGCTGCTTTCCCAAATACCCGGCGATTTCCATCATATGCTCCATGATAAAAACCGTATAGGCCGTGGATTCCTCCGGATGAGGCAGGAAGATATTTTTCCAATCGTCCGGGAATACATCCGCCGGTTCCGCCCACTCTCCGTAGGAATGCCCGTAATTGACAATGTACTTTTTCGCCTCGCCCTTCAGCGGCAGGTGGTGCCGCAGCGGTGTGAACTGCGTACAGCGTTTTATCATGAATTTTGCATACTGTACAATGCCGTCATAATGTCGGCGAATTAAGCTGTCATCCCCGTAGAGCTTCCAAAAACGATACGGAATCAGCACGCCCGCATCCGCCCAGCCGACGCTTCCGTCCATAAAGGACATATAGAAATCCACACCGCCGTAGGGGGCGATTTGCGGCAGCTTCCCGTCTTTTTTCTGCCAGTCGTACACATCCCGCATATATTTCTGTGCAAAAGACGCATAGTCAAAAAGATATGCCGCAGTGTTGAAGAAAATCTGCGCGTCGCCCGTCCAGCCGTGACGTTCGCGGGTCGGGCAATCTGTGGGCAGGTCGGCGTGGTTGTTCTTGGCACTCCAGACGGTGTTTTCAACAAACTTATTGAGAAGTGCGTTGGAGCTTTCAAAAAGCCCGTGTGCTCCATGTCGGAGTATACCGCAATGGCGGCGAAATCCTCCGACTGAAACGCCACATCGGTCTCTACCAGCACATACTGAAAACCGAAGATGGCAAAGGTGGTCTTGTAGTGATTTTTGCCCTCTTTGCAGGTGTAGATGACCTGATGCAGGGGCGTTGTTATCTTTTTGCTGGAGCACTGAATGTTCTTCTGGGTGAATTCACCGTTTTCGTCCAGCAGCTCGTCGAAGCGCAGCTTGATTTTCTGCCCGATATGGGCGGTTACAGTAAATTCCGCATAACCCGCGATGTTCTGCCCGAAGTCCAGCACGGTCTTGCCGGAGGGTGTGGTAATCCGCTTTGCTTTCAGCCGCTCATGCTCCGTGACCGAGACGTTGTTGGATGCAGCCGGCGTAACAGGATGGTTTGTGACCTTTGCCTTTCCCTGATAGGAGGGACATTGTTGGCATAAACCACCTCGCCGTCCTTGTTGTCGGCAAAGCGGATAGGGCCGTCGTTCGACCAATCCCAGCCTGCGTCGGTGGCGACGGTCTGCACGCTGCCGTCCGTATGCGTTAGCTCCAGCTGCGCCAGCAGCTTGGTTTCCGTGCCATACTGATTTTTCAGCCCCCACGCGCCGCAGGAGCCGCGATACCAGCCGTCGGCAAGCTGCACTGTCAGGGCGTTTTTGCCGTCCTGCAGCAGGGTGGTCACGTCATAGATCTGGTACTGTATCCGCTTGCAGTAGTCCGTAATGCCGGGGGCGCGAACGAAATCGCCCACGCGCTGCCCGCTGATGGCTGCCTCGTATAATCCGCAGGCGGTCATGTACAGCCGCGCCTTTTTTATACTGGCGGCGCGAAAAACTTTGCGGAAGCAGTCCACAGGATAGCGCTCTTTCTTATTGACCGTATAATTGCCGGTGATCCACTTGGCGCTCCATGCGCCGATGCCCGTTTCAAAGGACGCTTCCCTCCAATCGCCCACCGCGGCATCCTCATACCAAAGGCACACTTTCCAAAGAACCTTCGTTTTCGGCGGAACGGGCGCGCCGCTCCATTTTACGCACATGGCGGCGCTTTCCATTTTGCCGCTGTCCCACAGGGTGCTGCCGCTGTCATCGGCGGCAACGATTTGATAGGCGGCCTGTTTCCTGCCGCCGCTGCAATTCGAATAAAGCCGGGGGGCGACGAAGTCTACGCCAACGGGGTCAAATAAATGCTCCGTTTTCAGTCGAATCGCCTGCATTCTCAGCCCTCCTTTTGCACCTGCGTCAAATCAAATTCGGAAATCAGCGTTTCAATCACGGGCCGGATATAATTCCGCATCCACAAAAGCTGCCCTTCGTGGTTCAGGTGAATGCCGTCTTTGATAAATAACTCATCTGCATAGCGCTGTCCGTCCCACGTCATCGCCGATGCGTCCACAAACCAGAGGTAGTCCGTTTTTTCGCAGAGCGCCGCCAGCGCCCTGTTGATTTCCTCGGCGAGTTCCCGGTATTCGCTGCGGCCGGGCAGAAGAAGACCGCTCATGACTACCAGCTTTGCGACCGGGAGTTGTTTATGAATCTCGGCAAACATTTGCTTTTTATAGTCCATGCAGGCGGCGACCTTTTCCGCGGCTGTTCCCTTCAGGGAGACATAGTCATTCGACCCTGTCTGGAAGAACACAATGCCGGGATGTCTCACTTTTCCTCCCTTGCCTTGATTTCCGTCTGCTTTTTCTCAATGCCATTTTCCACATTGAGGAACACCAGAAGCAACGCAAGGAGCACGCCGGTGAATACCTCCAGCCCCACAAAACCGAAGGTGATGACACCCTTGACCGTGTCGGACTGGGCAGCTGCCATGGTGACGCCGTTCACGATCTCTGGGGCGATATAACCCGCAGACCCCAGCAGACCGTTAAACACGCCGGTGCAGATGCCAACCATGGCGACGGCGATGATGTTATACACGCTCATGGCAACGCCGTCCGGGCGGAAACCGGTTTTCCATTCCAGATGATCCAGCACGTCGGCGAACAGCGCCATGAACGCATAGGCGCAGGGCAGTCCACCGATGTTTTTGATGAACTGACCAATCAGCATGATGGTCATATTTGTAGGGAACGCCCAGCAGATTGCGCCGCCGATAGCGTAGAGGATGAAGCCCGCCAGCGTCACATTCCGCTTGCCGAATTTTTTCGCCAGCGGCAGAATACGTTCATTGTTACCGCCAAGCTGGTTTCCCGCGCTGCCATTCGGGGCGGCATGGATGTGGACGATGCCTTTTCCCACAGTGATTCCTATATTCAGCAGTGCGAGCTGCTGTCTTCACCGGAAGAGATCATGAACCTGCAATATCGGATGATTCTGGACTACACGGCGCGGGTGGAGCGGCTGCATCTGGGCAAGCATCCCACGAAGCTCACCGTGGATGTGGCGAACTACATCCAGCACCATATGTCAGAACTGATCACGGCAGAGAAAATCGCAGAAGAGTTGTTCCTCAGCCGCCCATATCTCTCCCGAAAATTCAAGGAAGAGACGGGCGAAAGCCTGACGGACTTCATCCTGAAAGAAAAAACGGAGGGAAGCCAAACGCCTCCTCCGCTATTCGGATAAATCCCTGACCGCCATCGGTTCTTATCTCGGCTTTTCCTCCGCCAGTCATTTTTCGAGGGTATTCAAAACCTATGTCGGCAGCACACCCAGCGAATATCGGGAAAAGCACCAGTGACTGTTTCAGCCAACGGTGAGCAATGCAAGAATACCATTTAGTCGAAACTGAACCCACCGCCCTTGGTCATGATGATAGGAGTGTATTCGATTCGCAAGATGTTGCCCTCACTAAGTGTGACGATTCCTTCTGTATTATCCCAATCAAGAATGGTCTCCTTGCCCTTATTGAACGTATTGCTTGCCTCCTGGGAATCTTGGAAGACGCGCACACGCGAGGTGGTGGTTCCGCTGAAATAAATCTTGTATGTTCCGGCAGGTATTTCTTCACCAATGGTATAGTTTCCCTTCGGAATAGTGGTTCCAGCTGGAGCCGTATAACCGTTGCCGCGTTCAGACACATTTCCAACCCGAGCAACTTCTGCGCCGTTATATCGGAGGCTCAGGTATTCACCGGGATAAAGGCTGATCCGCGTTTCACCATCACCCATGAAGTCCCCCTCCACTCTGGGCATGTCACCAAGCCATAGCCGATCAATATCGTATTTGTACATGGATTCACTTTCGTAGACGTAGTAATCGGTTCTCGAAACATCACTGTCTCCATTCTGGACGAACTTGAAGCTGTAGACACCTGCAGGCAGACTTTCGCCAATCTTATACTGACCGGCACCCAGCACAATCTTTTCTCCGCCGGGGCGACTTGCGATTTCGTCTGCTAAATCGGAGCTAATCTCAAGCAGTTCTTCGAGAGAATAACCTGAAAAATCAATCGTGCCCACAGCCATGGCGGTTGTGAAGCCGGCTAATAGAACCAGAATGGAGAGAACCAAAGCCATCATTTTTTTCATCGGATATGTCCTCCTTGTTTTAGTTGATTTTCATAGTACGCCAGAAATGGACGGCGGCGGTTTTGCCGCATTCACTGCATACCAGTGCATTGAAGAAGCCTCCTGTGTCGCGCCGTTCATAATCCGGCAGATAAACACTGGAGCTGACCGTGGACTTCCTCATGCAATAGGGGGAAAGATATGTGTACACAAGAATTTCCTGCTGTACATCCTGCGTGATGACCTTGCATGTCATACTAGGCGTCTGCTTGAGTTTTTCCATGTGCCGGTTACACCACCTCGCCAGCAGCAACGATGTAACCACGCTCCTGCAAGTAATCTACCAGCTTTTCGTAGCCCCATTTTCCAAGCCGAAAAACACCATGGGCCGCGATTACAACGGTCAGCAGCTGACCTGCGCCAACAAGCCATCCTGTACGGTACACAGTGACGATTCCTTCCAGTTCGCTGCCGTTGCCCACCTGCTTCAAAAAATGGGCCATCTGCGCTCCACTCATTTCTGATCCCTCCTGCTTAGTGTTCTGAGTGATGATTTCCATCGCTCGAACATAGCATATCATCCATGCCAGAAAAAATGGATTTATTGGTGCAGCCGTGTATAGAAGCAAAAGGAAGGCCCCGTTAAGGAAGCCTTCCAGTTGGTTGTTTTGCTTGTTCAGGCGTTGGTCTATATTGCTCTTCTCATGTGGCCCCCCACAGAAGGCGGTCATCAATGATGTCGAAGAATAATACGAGAAACTTCCTGCATCTTGTAACACGCTCCCTTTCTCCTGCGTCATAAGCTCATGCTTCTCAACACCAGTCAATGCTGCTGGTATCTTTCTGCTTCAGCCTTCTCCCGGATGCTCTTCGGGCAGAGCGGCAATTTCCACTCATACGGCGAATCGGATACTCTTTTCTCTGCTTCTCCAAAAGTTTCTTCAGCCTTGATGTATTCCCCGTTCATTGCATAGATTCTACCAAGGAACAGGGTGGCGTCAAATCGGGTTTCTCTGTATCTTTTGACATTTTCAAGTTCGTCGCACATAGCGATTGCCTGGGACACCGTGTCGATGGCATCTTGGAATCGTCCAAGTTCAATATAGGTTATCGCTGCCTCATCCAGCATATGGTCTATCAGAGATAGCATAGAATCCTTTGTGGCGGATGCATTATCAGTCGCCCGCCGAAGGTGCGCCAAAGCGGTCTCCTCGTCTCCAACCTTTGCAAAAAACATGGCGGCAACACAGTCGAAATGATAATGCTCATAGCCGTATGGGTATGGATGAAGCAACTGAGCAGATTCCTCAAGCATCTGGCAGCAGAGTTTCATTTTGCTTCCCGTTTCAAGCAAGGTCTGCGTTTTATTCAGCAAAACAGCAGCAAGCTGCTTTTTGGCGTCCGGATGCCTGGAAGCACGGGCTTGTTTGATCGCCGCGTCTTCATGTTTCAAGCATTTGCTGTTCTTATCGCGTCCGTACTGATTGTTGAGGATAACCGCGCTCGCTCTGTGATAAAATGACATGTAGTAATGGCTGGGATTTTTTTTGAGGTACGCTTTCATCTCTTTGAGAACAGCGTGCGCATCGTCATAGCATTCCAGTCGGCCCAGTGTGAAAGCGCATGCCTCATATAGACGCAGCACGCATCGGGGATTAAGGCCGGCAGGGTTTTCAAGAAGCCGGAGCATTTTCCCCGCCACCGTATCATCTGCATCTACCGGAGCATCCATCAGCATTCTAAATGTCAGCAGCTGGCTTGCGGGCGTGACTGGTTTTGCGAAAGCCAGAAGCTGCTCCGCAACGCTGAGAAGCTCGTAAAGCTGACCATAATCAGCTGGAAACTGCTTATCCAAGTCCGGTTGATTCTCCAGTGGATTGATCTTGTGATGTAGCCGTTTCATTGCCTCGTCAAGCGCCCGACGGGTCGCGTCATCCCATGGCCATGCGCTGATATATTTCCGCATCATGGGGTGGAATACAATCCGCTGAGAGGCGACTTTCAGCCAGCCGCAATCTTCCAGCCGGGTGATCATTTCAAGGTTTGGCAAGGCTGTAAGTTCGCGCAGCAAAGAGGCTTTGATACCAGGCTGATCGAAAATGGACAGGATTTTCAGCAGATGCTTTTCGGCATCAGAGAACTGGTCGATCTCAACCAGACGATCAAGGATAATGTGCAAAGGAGCCAGAAATGTATCCTGATCATGAATATAATCAATCCGCTCTCCGGGGAGTCTTTGGAAGCCTGCTTCTTCCACCATCTGAGCGGCTTCATGCAGAGTGAGATAACTTCGGGCAATCTGCCGCGCCAGCAGTTCCATGGTCAGCGTATGTCCATAAACCGTATTTGCAATGGTGATAAAATCCTTCACATCAGTTTTTTCGGTTATTTTCACATGCGCATATCGCTGGAAAAGCAGCGCCAGCGGCTCTGGCGGCAATTCTTCAACGCGCAGAGCCGGGAAAAGCCCATCGGCTAATATGGGACGGGAAATAAGCAGAACATCCCATCCGACGCCTTGCAGCATCTGCAGATCTTTCAGATGCTCTTTGCAGACATTATCTATAATCACAAGCACATGCTGACTTGAGGCTATTTCGGTTAGCGCACGCAGCTTTCTTGGCAGGTAGTCTTCCAGCGATTCATCGCTCATCTTCTGGATTGTATTTACATGGACGAGATTATCATCGCAAATCGCCTGCGTTGTGTTTCCGCCCGCATAAAGCCAGAGAACAGCGCCATATTCTACACGATGCTCCGCGAGATAGGCTCTCGTGAGCGTGCTTTTTCCAATGCCACCCATGCCATACAGATTGAAAATGTGATGTTCTGGCGTGTGCAAAAGCTGATTCAGAGATGCCAACGCTTCTTCTCGTCCGGTAAAAAACACAGGGGATGATATAGAAGATGACAAAAGCCATGGCTTTGTTTCGTCTGACAACTGCAAAACGATCTGCAGCTGCTCGATTGCCTGATCCGCGTTCTGATACCGGTCGGCATAATAGCTGGCCAGCGTTTTATGGAAGAACGTTGTGAGTGCGGAAAACACACGATCCTGGAACTTTTTTGCGGCATAAGTCATCTGCGCATAATCGTAAACAGCCGCAGAATCACAATCGAAGGCAGAGGGCGTCTTGTGCCACAAGGCATAGAACAACACGGCACCCAAGCTGTAAATATCAGAGTGTTTTCCAAGCTGCCGAAGTTTTCCGGTCTGCTGCTCCAGTGAGGCATAGCCTTTGGTATAGGAGATGCGCAGCTCGCTGGGGTTATTATTCTGGATGGCTTTCTCAAATTCTTCTGTGGAGATTATGGAATCGAAATCAAAAAGCTGCACCAGATCCAGAGAACCCTCCAGCGTCAGGATGTTATCCGGCTTCAGATCCAGGTACAGGTACCCGGCGTTATGAATGTGCCGCAGCGCTTTTGCTGCTCCGATAAGCAGGGATACGCAGTCGTGCAGCGTATCGCCCTGATGCTCCGTGAATGTACGCCCATTCATGTAGACTGAAACGATATAGACCGTACCGTTTGCCTCATAAATGTCGGACGTGTTTGCAATGACATTTGCCAGTCCCTCCAGAGAGAAAAGTGCGTTATTCTTCCGATAAGCGGCAATCAGACGTTTTTTCGCGACATCAAAAGCCTTGCCATCATCGGCAGAGGGATGCAATGTGCCATCCTCATCCCGGGTCATTTTCAGCGCATACGGATAGCATTCCTTGATACGCACCAGTTTATAATTTCCCAGATTGTCGGTATAGGAAGCGTCATACACAATGCATGAGCAGCCCCGTGCAAGTTCACGACTAATGGTGTATTCGGTATAGCCTGTTTTCGTACTGAGTTTCAGCACAGTGCCTGGGGTCAGCACAATTCTGCCGTTCACGATTCTTCCTCTTTTTCAGTTGCTCACATTCATCATATCTCAGACGCTTACAAGGTTGGATTTACTGGTGCTTTTCCAGCACGCCGGTAAGCAGTTCATTCCAGATGTAACGAAAAACGTACAAAGGCTCTTCGCACTTTGCGGCATAAAAGAAAATCCAATCATAGGGATTGCCAACGTAGAGTTCCGGGTAACCAGAATTGATCAGGTGCTGATTCATGCTGGTAATGCAGCGGTCAGCATCGCCGGAGCCGGCTTCATAATTGCCTTTGCTGAGGGCTTTTCTGACCCAGTAGGTGTAAAAGGTCAGCAGTACCAGCCATTTCCGCACCCGCTCATAAGAAACAAGCTCGCCGCGAAGGATAAGTTCAATGCCCTGCCTGTCAGGGAAGGAGTCCTGTGCATTGTCATGAAGCCTTTCCAGAATCGGTTTGATTGAACGGTCTGTGGCAAGCCGTTTGACTTCCTTCTTGTCCAACTGGAGAATGGCCAAGTAGGCGTCATACGATCTGACGCCGGAGGCATTCGAGCGAAGTTTACTCTTTTCACCGGTAGCGGCATCATCATGGATGGACGGCAGAGATTTTCGTTCTTGTATCAACAAACCGTCTGGGCCGGAAACCTCTTCCCACAGGCGGCGAATAGTCTCATAGGCTGTCACGTTGCTGCCTGCGAATTTGTCGATGTTGTCGTTAAGCCAATGGATGAGATCGTCTTTGTCTTGCAAATTGTTCAGTTCTGCGATGATGGAGCCGGTATAAACGATATCTCCGTTAGTTTTTTCTTTCCCAGATAGAGGAACGCTGCTCTGAATATCCATCGCGTCAGTCCAGGTCAGGCCATTGTTCAGGCAAAAGTAATATATGGCTTCCGGCATCTGATGGCAATTGAAACTGCGCTCGCGGGTAAAAATGCGGCGGAAGAACTCATCCGTTTCACCACCGTCCAAGCCGAAGGCAAAGCAGATTTGAAAAACTGTGTCCCGCTTGATGGGCTGCTGCAGAGTAAACCATTCCCGTACTTCCCTCGGCGCATCCATGTCGGCCTTCGCAAACGCGGCGCGGATGAAGGCAACCTTGGCATCAATGTCAGAAGTATCCCCCTGATAGCCGTGTTCCGAAATGAACTCAGTTATAGCGGCAGAGAAAGGCCGAAAGAGCCGCACCACTTGGAGCAGCTCTTCCATGAAGTTATCATCTTCCCAGAAAATTGTTCCCAGAGGTTTCTGAAGAACAGAGGTATATGCAGGCATGGTTTATCTCCTCAATCTTTTGACCATCCGTATTGGCTTTTTTCAATGCCCGCTGGACATCGCCAAGGTCAGACAATCATTTTCCAATTCGGTCATCCATTTGTCACTGCCCAATCTGGAGGACAACATCATATACTGGCTGAACCTGTTCGGGAGTTGCCAGCGTAATCAGGATAACCACAAGCATAATCCTCAAACAGAAGCTCAGTTCCAGTCAAAGGGATGCCCGTTGATAAATTCGATCACTTTATCAATCGCGCAGGTGTTCCCATGAGCCAGCGAGTTTCGCAAATCATGAAGAAGTTCAATGCGAGAACGGGACTGCTCATCTGGGATGTAAAGCAAGTATTGATAGGCGTCAGCATCTCGCCTAAGCTTTGTCATGCGGTATATCGTCCCAAGCTCTGCGTTATCCGGATCAGAGACGGTTTCGCCGAACTGGTAAATATACTGTGGTCGTCCAGTCCGAAAATCATGGTACTTTTCGCCCAAGGCCTCCTGCACCTGTTTTCTATACCTCTTAATAAAGGAAACTCTCTCGATTTCAAGCAACGGGAAGAGCACTTGCAGCTGCGCCTTCCAGATTTGTGCATCAATAGCAGATATGCTTTCTTTGCGAACCAGGCTGAGGATATGCAGGTTGCTGCTTTCAGCACGGCGCAGATAGGCTCCGTCTGCGGCAATTTTCCGCATGCCGATAATCGGCTCTTCGGCTGTGAAATCGCATGTATCCATGAATGCCTGAGAAGTTTCAGCATCCGTGTTGCACAGCAATGCGCACATAACAGCGGCGTACTGCTGCCAAATTGCCGAATAAGTGCCTTTCTCTCGATTGAGATAAATGCTGTTAAACAGGGTCAGGTCATAACGCTTGATGGTATCGCCATAACGAATTACAGCGAGATTGCGGCGCTCGTTTTCTTTGTCTGTCCACCGAGCCTCCAGAACAAACCTGCCGTCTGAATCTTTCACCGGAACATAGTCCCTGCAAAACTGGAGCCAGCGCTTTTCCTGAGAGGCATTCATTCCCTTAATCCAGAGAACCCTGTTATCAAGCACCTGCTTGTCGAGGATGTACTTCTGTAGCTTTTCTCGTCCACGATAACCGGCGGCGATCTCAGGAAGCGCATACCTTTCCATAAGGTAGCGTCCGATATCGGCAATATCCGGACATTCATCTTCTACATCGATGAACTCTACATAGAAGGACTCCATGTCCGGCATCTGATGCATGCCCGTCTCAATGCTGGCGCGCATCTCATCACGCCAGGGGAGATCATCCGGCACGACGAGGCAGACGCTGCTTTTATTGTGCAAGGCGCGGGAGACAGCGTCACAAAGGTTCCGTGGCCCGGTGATAGATGTCCACCAGAATTCAGACCACTCAGGCATTGTTCGCAGCCTCCTCATTGTAAGTTTCAATGTCATGGTCCAAGATCTCAAGGCTTGTCCCGATAACATCGATGAAAGAGCGCCGGCGGAGCAAATAACGGTTTTCTTCAGCTGTGGGACGGCTAAGGATTCCCATTTCCTCCATTTCATCAAGTAGAGCCACAATCTCCCGCTCCGAAAGTGATTCAAGGCAATGGATATTGTACATGTCCTTTACTTCACAGATCGAAGCAACATCAAAGCCGCTGCTGATTACGGAGTAGTTGTTGCTGTACAGATGATAGAGAACGGTAATGCAACGAGCCAGCATATAATACCGGTCGTCCATCTCAAGCGTCCACCGGAGGCGATCCTTGATATTCCGATTTAGGTCTCTGGAATTCATGATGGACGCAAGCTGATCATCGTGAAGATCAAACGGCGGGTTCCCTCTCACGGCGTCATAATACTGGGTATAATGCGTAACGAGGGTCTGAACCAGCGTGTATCCGAAGAACTGGATGATGCCAGGATAGTAGTTGGTGTTTGTCAGGATTGTATCCACATGGGACTCATTAGAAACGCGGAAACCAAGGTAGCGCAGTGGCCTCACCAGAAGCCTCTGGGCATCTGCCGCAGTAAGCGGTTTCACGCAAAGCGGTTCGCCGAGCTGACCGAAGAGACCGTTATTACGGGTCGCATTCTTTGCGCGGCATACATTATGAAGGCCAGCAAGCACAAACTTAAACCGACGATTGCTTCCACGTTGAAGCTCAATGAGAGGAAGAATTTCATTATAGCTTGAGGCACTGATGGAATCGAGGAAATCATCTGTTTCGTCGAGCAGGAGCCGCAGGATTGCAATCCGATCATTATCGAGCAGACGGCGAATCTGGGAACAGAAGTCTCGGATGGTAGCGCAACGATTCAGCTTGAAACCATTTTTCTCGAAGACGTCGTTACAAGCCGAAACGAGGATATCCAGAAAATCTTGCTCACCACGATGCCCTTTGAAGTCTGCTTTGATGGCGAACTCTCTGCGGGCAGGGTTATGATCAAGGTGCATTGCGCGTTCCAGCAAAGCCGTTTTACCAAGCTGACGACCGCCGTATACGATGGATGCGCCTGCCATATCCCGGATGGAAGCGAGTTCACTTACGCGGCCAAAGAACATTTCATCAGCCGTAGATCCGGAGCCGTTGGTAAAAGGCTGATAAATTGTATACGGCAGTGTGCATTGCAGCATTGCCGGGAGACGTTCGTTACTGGATTGCATAGCAAGGTACAACGCCAGCACCCGGTCGATAACGAGGAAGGACGCCTGACCGACATTTTTCTGGGTAAAGACGTATTTTGCCATTGCCCGGCGATCCGCGGTAGAAAGGTCAGCGTCAAGAAGCACAATGAACGTACTTGTGATGCCCAGCTTGCAAGCATCATCAATAAGTTGGGTCGCGGTCCTTTTTCCAAACAGACATACGACTTCAATCTGTGATTTCATCTGTGTGCCGAAGATGGAAATGGGGTGGCGATAATCTGCCAGATTCTGTTCTGTTTTGTGCACTGTAAGCGTGCAGCAGACCTCGTTGCCTCGCGTCGACTTGGCGCAGCACTCGACATGAAAGCCGAGAAGCTTAAAGTACTCCTGAATGTTCTGAGCATTGACGGACTGCTTGCCAACCGGCCACTTTTCAATGAATCGCCGGGCGTCTTCGATATGACGGGTTGTCCACCCCTCCGGCGTATTTTTTTTCATATACTGCACGGCCCATCGAGGCATCGGGTCTTGCTTATTCCTCTCGCAGAAGCCATACAGGCGGGGGAATTCATCATCAGATATAAATCTCAGAAAATGTTCTATGGCGTCATTACTTGTTTCAAAAGGCAAGTCCCTTTCCCCATTGCGGAATCGATGAATGTAATCTTCCGCAACCGCATAGTTTTGCTCCTGAGAAATCAGACGCTCGGCTTCGGCGATGAGTGGGCTTTCTTCATCGGCACGGAGCATTGCTTTTGCCTGATCAAGCTGGGCTCGGACGTCATGCATGCTCTGCTGTGCAGTTTCACGGATCTGCGCCCTCAGAGCATTCAAAAAACCTCTCCAACAGCCAAATGCTCTGTGGTCGTAGAAAAATTTCTGGAAATCAGACGCTTCTGGGTTGGCGAGCATGGCAAGTCGCTCACGATCATTCTCACTGATGCGATTATAGGCGTAAGAAATCTCCAGCTTTTCCCGGAAGTTTCTCGCCTGCAGGTCTGCGCTGTTAATCGCATCGCGCAGACCGTCATTGGTGAGCACATACTCTTTGGGATCGGCACCAATGAGGCGACCGATTGCTTCCATCTGACCAAAGTTATCATACAAAACGGAATCCGGGCTGGCCTCAAGGATTCGGTCGTATACGATTTTCAGGTCATACTCCGTGCAGGCGATATGCTGCAGCATCATTCTCCAGGGTTCTGCAAACTCAATCGCATTCAGATCATCGTTGAGGATAAGTTCACCGTGATCAATAACCAGCATCCCGCTTCTGAGCAAAGTGGTAAAGTCAACACCGCTGCCTTGGTTTTGAAGCTTTGCCCGAATCAGTTCGAGGGAGGCTTTCATAATTCCATAAGCGGCAGAATAAGGTGCAATATTGATTTCGGAAAGAGAATCCTCAATAATATACAGAACTTCACTCCGAATGGCGCGAAGCTTTTCTATATCCGGCTCTGATTCTGTGTTGGTTTCATCAAGCCAATCCCGGAGAAGATTCAGGCGCTCTTCGAAAGCGTGGAGAAGGTGCTTCCGCGCATCGTACTTGATTCCCATGCGGCGGCTGGAATACTTCTGCGCAGCCACACTCCACTGGCTGTCCAGCAGTCTCTCCAGCGTTGAGATATCAATATCATCATCTTTGCAGTATTTGTCCAGTTCGGCTTTGACCAGTTCCCTCATGCTGATGTCATTGTCTGTAACAATCTGCAGAGCAGTGTGCAGATCGGTCTGTGATCCAAAACATAAATCAATCAGTTCAGGAACACCGTGAATCATGACTTTGACCGTTGGCGGCTTCAAAAGTTCTATGGCCTGTGAACGGATGGAATTCATGTGTTCCTGCCGTATCTTTGAGTCGCCCAATGCGGCAAGATTGGCAGGCGAAAATGCTGAGGGAACAAGTTTTACCCCTTCCATCGCCTTGTGATAAAGCGGCTTCAAGACATCGAGACCGGGAAACTGGGATTCATATTCTGTGAATGCGTTGTTGTACAGTGCGGCGAATGTATGGTCATGCGCATGCGCGGGGAACAGCATGCCGTAAATGTACGCGCACAGCTTTGTGACGGGGGTGAATTCCGTTCCGTCGGCAAATATGCCTGACAGCGCGACCCCTGTGTTGGCACCTGCCTCACGAAAAAACGGAATAGCAGCATGAAGTTGAAGGTAAATGTTCCGGCACAGCGGGAAGGCATCATTTGATGAAAGCACTTTTGCAAAAACAACTGCTTCCACAAGCTGGTCATGGCAATTACGGACATCATGAGACCGGACGCCCTCGTTCAAAAGCTGATGAATCAGAACTGCCATATTCTCATCGCTCGGTATGTTTCCGTTGGAAGCTGCGCTTAAAAGCCGTCCCGCAATTTCCGCGGAAGATAGATTTGCAAATTCATCAATGGTGACTTCAGGCTCAACTCCCGTTTCTTCAGACAGGTCGTCAAGCCATAGGCCCTCGACAGGTTCAGCCGCGGGGATGGCAAGTTGCTTGACAGGAGCTATTGGTTCTATAGGGGCAGCAGCGGTTTCAGAATCAGTTGCTTCTGCCTGCGATACTTCTGGATGGGAAAACGACTCGCTTGCAGCATTTACATTGGAATCGACTGTTTCAGGAAGGTCATGATTTTCTTCTTCAACGTGTGTGATGGCAATCCAATTTCCTTCTGACCAATGGAACAGACCGTTTGCGGTCAGGCAATAGTGAAGCTGATCTCCCACTTCATCCATGCCGGGCAGGTCGCCCGCGCAACAGAAAACGCCTTCATTTTCAGCGGGAACAGATGATCCAAAATCGTCAGAATCGACAATATGAAGCGGAAGGAGGCTGCCATCATCCATTGTCAGATTCATAAGGAAATAGCACTTTTCACGATTCCAGGCGCTTGTCTCGAGTTTCTTGGCAGTCTCTTCATCGGCATCCAACATTTCAATGACTTTGAAATACTGATCCACCATTGCCATATGATGTGCAAACAGCTCCAACGGCATATCCTGTTTGCCAGTGAAATAGATTTGCCCGATACTTTTCAGGTGATAAATCCGTTTAAGGGTGGAGGATAAGCCGGATTTTTGCAGGCAATTGCCCATCAGTTCTGTGAAGCAAAGGATGTTCCTGCCGGCATATTCATATGTGCAAAGCAGACCTTTCCTCTCTAAGAAAGCAAACGATTCGATGCACTGCTCCCTTGTCACCGGTCTCGGAAGTTGAGCAAGCGCTTCAAAGGCGCATTTTTCATCCATAAGCCCGGTAAAAACCAGCTTATTGAGCAGGAAGTGGAAAACGTCACCCGTCCGGCTGATCATCTCTCGAAGCTTTTGCTCTGAGGGCAGTTTTGTCTGCTTGATGGGATTAATCGGATGGATATATTCTTCATCCTCTGCGGTTTCATCTGACGCTTCTGACATCTCCGACAGAGCGGATTCTTCAGATTCTTGTGCGTCGGAAGCATACCTTGCTGCAAACTCTTCGGAGGTCAGCGTTTCAATCTCAATATCTTCCGGAGTCTCCGAAGCGGGACTTTCGACCTGTGGTTCTTGGGCTGCTGCCGTAGTATCAGGGAATTCAGAAATCTCGGAGGCGCTTACGGGTTCGGCTTCAGCAACGGACTCATTGCAGGGGGTATCAGATACAGGTGCCTTGTCTACATTCACTTCACGAATATAGTATTTTTTCTCGTGCAGTCCTTTGACAATTCGGGGGCTGAAAGCAGAACTATCCAAAAGCTGATCATACAGTTCTTCGTCGGAACTGAGATCCGCCTTTACGCCAGCCAGAAACAGCTGGAATGCCGAAACATCCGGAGACGGAGCATGCATTTCCGCTGAATTCATGCAGGCAAGAATATTCTTGGCATCCCGAATGTACACTTCAATGGCATCCATGTACTTTTTCTCATCTGAATACACACGGATGAATTCATCAAGCACAGCACGCACTGCCTTTTTCCGGCTGACAACGCTATTCTTCCATACTTCCTCATATTCACATACAGGGAGCTCGCCTTCGGGCAACTCCTCTGTAAGAACATGATCTGGTAACGTCCTGCGAATATCGTCGTATGCTGTGCGCAAAGACGACAGCGTGGACGTTATCTTCTGGCACAGTGAAGGGGCAGGCGCGAATCCATCCCGCATCTGGCTTATACCTTTTTCCAGTAATGCCTGTGCCTCTGTACTCAGTTGTTCGAACTGATCAAACAGCTTTCTCATGGGTGTTCCTCCGATCTTGTGTTCATAGTTGCTATTACGGGTGGCATCTCAGCTGTTGTTCACTGAAGTTTGAACTTGCAAGCTTGAATTCCATCTGTAGTCACGATTACCAAAGCATCGATATTCCATTCAGTCACTGGTTTATAGTTCGCTCCAAGCGCTCCTAACTGAATGTTGAAGGATCAATTCCCTTTACTCCCTCTACTATAGGCTCATCCAATCCGATAAAAGGCAGCCCCAAAGGATAAGGAAATTTCCTCGTGGTGGTAGAATGAAGATGAGAAAACCACTCAATGTCCCGCCGCGAGAGGAGATGTTTCCTGAGTACATTGTAAAGCAATCAGAAGAAATTTGCAAGAGCCTGAAGCAGTTACGGTTCAGAAAAATTGCGTTGCTCCAAGCGGTCGGTGAACAAAACCGTTGTGCGTTGAGCGTTTGCAACAACATCCTGATATTGGTTGTCCAGTTCAGACAGCTTGGCAATATAGTTTGCTGCGTTTTCCTGATAGACAGGCGCGTTGGCAGCATCCGCTCACACAGCGCATCGGCGATGGTCTGCGTCAGCGTTTCCGCGTTGCGCAGAGAAAGCCAGACATGCTCGTCATATTCGGTTTCTTCCTCGTCCTCATGCTCCGTCAGATGCTCGCAGATTTCCTCACCCGTCAGATCGGCAGGGAAGAACGTGGGCCAGGAATTTTCCGGGTCGATAATCGCATAAGCTCTCGTTGCTCATTTTCAGATGGAAATGCGCTGCGGCAGCCGGTTCAATCATATGGTCATTGAACACGATATACGCCGGTGCGTCGGAATTCTTGTCCACAGCTTCGAAGCGGTACATGGCGGCTTTGGTGCCGGTAGACCAGTTCTGAATGTAAAGGCCGACGTAATTGTAATCGGAATCAACCTTTTTGCCGTCTGTATACACAAACCGCAAATTGCAAGTGCAAGTTGGACACCTTCAGGTAGAAAGAGGTTCTAAAATCAACCCAATTGGGGTTTACGCAGCCGTTCAGGCTGCGTAAACGGTATCCAGGAAAGCCTCAAACAGTTCCTCCGGCGTGCAGTATCCCAGATTCCTGCGAGGGAGACCGTTGAGCGCATCTGCGACCCAGAGAATCTCCTCATCTGAGAAGTTCTCAATGGAGACTCCTTTGGGGACATATCGACGGAGCATACCGTTTTGCCGCTTGTTCTGCGCCCGTTCCCAGGATGTGTAAGGGTGGGCAAAGTAAACCTTCGTCCCGAACTGTTCTGTTTGGGCAAAATCCGCAAACTCTGGTCCGTTGTCCACAGTAATTGTCTTGAATATTTGGCTGAAGAACGACTCTCCGAAGTCCTCACGGAGCTTTTGCATCGCTGCATTGACCGCCTCGCTGGTCTTTCCGGGAATGCGAATTGCAAGGTAGTGCTGTGTTTTCTTTTCCAGCAATGTCAGAATAACCGCCTCCTTGCCTTTGCGTTTTCCCACCACTGTATCACTTTCCCAGTGGTCAACCTCCAGCCGGGAAGATGTAATTTCGGGTCGCTCATCTATGGTTGCTCCGTATGCTTTTTTGCGCTTAGCGGTGCTTTTGCAACACTTTTTCCGTTTCAAAGCCTCGGAAAGCTCCAGCAGCTGCAATACCAGATTGCTTGCCCATATTTCATTGTACAAGGTCTTGGTGCTGACCATTTCCGTAGGCAGAAACAGCTCATGCTTGCGTGCATAGCCCACACAGGCATCCAACGACCATTTCTCCTGACGCACCTTGTTTACGACCCACTGAACAAAGGCGCTGCATTTACATATGCGGTGTGGCTTGTGGCTGTTTGCTCTGTGCGTTTGATATACAAGCATTCCGCGTTTTGCGGAGTAGACGGGAGTACGGCCTCTCCGGCTGGTTCTGGGCCGCATGCCGCGCTTCAATTCGTTAGAAACGGTGGTGGGTGAACAGTTCAAATATCTGGCAATAGCTCGATTAGACTGTACCAGCTTCCTCATCGCCTCAATTGTGCCCCGATCTTCTCTGGTCAAATGTTTTCCGGGCTTGCGTTCCGCTTTATTTGTGCTATACTGGGTGTGATCCATAGTGATTGCCTCCGGTGAATGGTGTTGGGGAACTTCATTCTACCATACGGGAAGTCACTATGGATTTCTTTTTTTTCAGGTGTCCAACTTCATTTTACAACCGACCGTCTAAAAACGCGGATGCACACGCTGCAAAAGTGTGCTAAAATCATACCGTCGAAAGATACAGAGGAGCTCCCGCGCACGGCGCGAGGGGCTTTTTTCGTACCGTTCGATAGAAAAACGTGCGCAAGGAGCGCACAGAAAAGAAAGGAACCATATGAGTAACCAAGAAAACAATCAGAAACAGATTCAGTTTCCGGCTCAGCAGGAACTGAAACACCTCCGCACCCGATGCGGCAAGGTGTATGCGCTGGGTAACAACCGATTCCGGGCGGTGGTGCAGACCACGCCGGTGCATGAGTTCGACGCGGCGACGCACCAGTGGGTGGAACTGTCCGCCGAAAAGCGCCAGCAGATGGCTGCACAGGCTCACAGCCCGATTGCGACGTTCGCGGACAGCGCGAATAGCGCGGAAAACGCCGCGGGCATCCTCGATACCTACGTTAAGGAAGGTTCGCAGCAGAACTTTTCGCACGACGAGCGCCTGTGGATCAGCAACACGAATTACTACGGAAACCGCCTGACTTATCTGAAAGTCGTGGATCTGCCGCGTCTTGGCGCGAACCACTTCATCACGTCCGCGAAACTGTGCGTTCGCAACGTCTACGCACCGTCAGCGGATACCGCCATCATGTGCAAGGAAGTGCTGAAGGACTGGGATCCGGAGACGATTACTTACGCAACCCAGCCCAAAGTCAACAGCCTGTATCAGGACTACTGCCGCGTGCTGAAAAATCAGTATTCGTGGAAAGAGTTCGACGTCACGAGCCTTGCGCGCAAGTGGTATTTGGGCGAAAATCACGGCGTTCAGCTGAGCGCGCCCGAAAGTGAAAGCAGCTTTTCGCAGCTGCATTCGAGCGAAACGGCGAATCAGCCGTACTTCGTATTGGAGTACGCGAGCCTTGCAGGTCTGGAAAGCTATCTGACTTACGACCATCAGTCTGCGGGTTTGGCAGGGACTGGAAGCGTCAGCCTTGTCAACGGAAACCTGATTTTCTCTCACGCGGACACGGCAATGAACGGCAATCGCCTGCCGGTCTCCGTGACCCATTACTACAATTCCTGCGACAGCGACAAGGATGAGTTTGGCATGGGCTACGGCTGGCGGACTTCGCTGCATCAGACGCTGCACAAGGTGCTGTACAATGGCGAAGTGGAGTTCGTGTATACGGACGGCGACGGCACGGAACACTTCTTTAAGAAGAACAATGATGACCAAAAGAAGTATTCTGACCAGTCCGGCCTGTCTCTGACGCTGGAAGTCGGGGATGAGAACATCACGATTACCGACAAGGGCGACAATGGAATGACGTTCCCGCTGGTGAGCGAGATCCAGACGGAGGATGCGCCGGAAACTGGGAAGGTGCTGATTCAGAAGATTCAGGATGCGGTTGGCAATGAAGTTACGGTGACGGCGGTGGCGGATTCGCCGCTGAAAATCGCGTCTGTGACGGACGGCGCGGGTCGCGTTACGACGTTCCATTACACGAATGGTCGGTGCGACCGGATTCAGACACCGTGGCAGGATGCAGAGAATTGTATCCGTTTCAAGTACGCGAACGGCGCGCTGGTGAAAATCCGCCATGAAGATAACCGCGCGAGCGAATATATATATAATGAAGAAATCGGTTATCATTTGCTGAAAAAGGCGTATGGCGCGGACGGTGCTTTTGTGGAATATGCGTACACGAACACAGACAGAATGAGTTTTTTGTCATATAGGAATCTGCATATCTTCGAGGTGAAGTGACTCTTTTGAATTTAAGGACTCATTCAGGCGTTGTTAGTGGAAGATGTCTTATATCCCGTCTCATACCCCTCTTCTTCCAGACGCTCTGCGACTGCAAGACGGAGATATTCTGACTGCTTAATGTTTTGCTTTTCGCAAGCAGATTCCAGAGCCTCCATAATACCAGAATCCTTGCGTACCTTTATTTGACAGCTCATAGTGCGCTCTCGCCATTCCTTTTGCAAGCGAGACGCGTTCTCCATATTTCGTGGCATACAACAAACCCTCCTTGACAAATTCCTGTTAATATTTTACCATATCGGCAGGGGAGTGTCAAGGGCTTGGAATCACAAGTCCCCATTGGAAGCCAGTGCAAACAGGCACCGGAGCGCAAGCACTCCGGGAATGATAAATTCCATTATTTGTTCGTCCCACTTTCATACTTATACCACTGGAAGTCATACTCATGACCATCTCTGGTTACTGTCAGCTTGTAAATTCCGCCGATATATACTTCAGGATTATACCCGCGCCCCTGAATCATGGCGGTGCAGTCAACGCCAAATCTGCGGATGCCGACACGACAGAGCTTTTTTTCCTCCCCATCGTCGATTTTCAGAGAGTGCAGCTTCATCGCAACCTGTACCGCGTCAATCAGGATCCGCAATGCAAACATGCCGCTTCATTTCCTCCGTAAATTCAACCTTCATGGGTTCGTTCCTCCTCTCTCCGGACGATGATATTGAGGAGGAGGCGCTTTGCCTCTTCGAGGCTGCTGATCTCATCCTCCGTCAACGAACAAGGCCACACGCAGGTGAGCTTGTTCAGCTCCTTGGCGGATTCGCATACCGCAATTCTGGACAACAAGTATTGGTAGCAATTGTCAAACATAGGCTTTCCCTTCCTGCCCGTTTTGCCGATAGCACAGCATTCATTTTGAAAATTTCCGCATAAAAAAAGGCTATCCGCAAAAGATAGCCTTTCCATGCCTTGTTATTTTATTCTGCTTTGGGCGGCAGGAAGCCGTCCTTGGTGAGTTTTCGCACTAATGCGTTGCGGACGTATTCGCCTTTGCTCTCTGACGATTCTAATACCGCCTTTTGTAAAATGTCATCCGTCAGTACATCACAGCTATAAGTAAGTAACTTATACGCTTTATCGTCATATTTTTTTGTCGCTCTTTTCTGTGCTTCAGTTGCCATTCTCATCCCTCCCAGATGATTCTACCATAGGGGAGGGGAGAAGTCAAGGCAAAATTTCCTGTGCTCCCATTAACTGAGATTTGGCTGGCAACAGATGACATATCATAACCGTAAACAAACAGGTTGATTTGCACACATAAGAAGGAATTCCGTCATGTATCGCGAATATATGTATACAAGCCACTATCAGAACAATCTGCGTGACGGGGGTGGTGTACGGCGAGGAAACCGCGCCGCGATACGAGTACGATTACAACGCGAAGGGGCAAGTGGCACGAGTCCGCGACAACCTGCTGAATCGGACGACGCAGAGCGAGTACGATTTGGCGAATCGTCCAGTGCGCGTAAAGACGTCGGAGGACGCGAAGCACGTCTACACGGGACAGGTCGCTTACGACAACGTGTACGGCAACCTGAGCGAATTTACGGAGAAAGTAGGTGAAAATCGACAGGAATTCGGGACGAAATTCGGCTATGATGACGAAAATCGTCCGGCGTTGCTGACGTACAGTGCGAGCGGCAAGGAAATCGGGCAGAGCACGACGACCATTGACAAGCTGAATCGAACGACGTTCTCGGCGGTCAAGCTGGGCAGCAAGACATTCACGAGCGAGTACCATTTCGCGGCGGGCGGCTACGGCACCGGCAGCGTGACGAACTTGGTTTCGTCGATTACCCAGCCGGGGTGCAATTGCGGCTACGGCTACGACGACAATGGGAACATCGCGAGTGCGACGCTGAACGGCAAATGGACGGGCTACACCTACGATGCGCTTGGTCAGCTGATTCAGGTCAACGACCACAGCGATACCCGCTCTGGCGAAAATGGTACGACGTGGAAGTATACCTACGACCTCGGCGGCAACATCCTGAAAAAGGAACGCTTCGCGTATGCCGACACGACGAATCCTCTGGAAACTGTTACCTATACCTACGGCGACGCGAACTGGCGCGACAAGCTCACGGCGGTCAACGGCAGCACAATTCGCTATGATGCGATTGGCAATCCGCTGAATGACGGGACGTGGACGTACACTTGGCAGAACGGCCGGCAGCTGCAAAAGATGCAGAAGTCGGGCGTGACGGCGGAATTTGTCTACAACGCAGATGGCTTGCGCGTGCAGAAAACGGTCAATGGCGTGGCGACGAAGTACACGCTGCACGGCAAGAATGTTGTGCATATGACTTCCGGCGCGGATGAGCTGCACTTCTTCTATGATGCGCAGAACAAGCCTGCTGTGGTGATCTTCAATGGTATTGCCTATGCCTACCTGTACGACCTGCAGGGCGACGTCATTGGTCTGGTTGACAACAACGGCACCCAAATGGTATCATATACTTACGATGCTTGGGGTAAGATGCTCAGCAAGACTGGTACGCTCGCCAGCACACTGGGTACGATTCAGCCCTTCAGGTATCGTGGGTATGCCCTCGATGAAGAAACGGAACTCTACTACAACCAGAGTCGTTTCTATAATCCTTCCAGTGCGCGCTTCATTACTGCTGATACGACCGGTGTCCTCACGGCATCCCTTAAATCGCTAACTGAAAAGAATCTGTTCGCGTACTGCGATAATAATCCAGTTATGCGAAAGGATATTGATGGTGCATTTTGGGATACCTTCTTTGATATCGTTTCTCTTGCGGTTAGCGTGTGTGAAGTAATCGCAAACCCGACTGACCCTTGGGCGTGGGCGGGTTTGGCTGGCGATGTTGTTGACCTTGTGCCCTTTGTTACAGGTGTCGGCGAGGTCACCCGTGCTGTAAAAGCTGCAAATAAAGCCGGTGACGTGTTGACCATTCAGAAGGCAGCAGACTTTACGGATGATGCTGCTGATATCATTGAGGGGTTAGACCGCAGTTCGGGTTTTACAAAGTCCACTCGCAGCGCTGGCACTCAAATCCATAAGGGATATAAAGTCGGTATGCCTGGTAAAGAGTATGACAAAATCAAAGGTATTCGTATCGACTATCTTGATATGGATAATAAGGTAATCTATGAATTAAAACCTTTTAACCCGCGTTCAGTTAAGCAAGGCGTTCGCCAGCTTGAGAAATATAACCAGAAACTGGATGGAGAGTATAAGATGGTACTCGAAGTGTACTAATGTTCTTAGTAATCATTGTTGAGGTAAAAAAAGGTGGAAAAGAAAGAGTTTCTTACTATCTGCGATTCGACATTGAAAGGAATCGGTTTCATTAAAAAGGGTGGTGCATATTATCTTATCCACGGATCCGAGTTAGTTGGTGCAGTATATTTGCGAAAGTCTAGTTACGGATCAGTTTACTATGTCGAATGTGGAATTGCAATTCATGGATATAATGAAGCGTTCCCATTCCCCAAATATCACGATGTTGATATCTCAACTCGCTTTCAGTTTCCCTTAAAAGTGCATCTGAAATATGATCCAACTGCTACACATGGATATTCTGTTGATCTTGAACGCAACACAGCGGAGGAAATTCAAGAAGGCATAATACAGGGTGTTAGAGATTGGTTGTATCCAGCATTATGTGGAGGCAAGCAATATCTTCTTGATAACTGGGAGAAGTATAAATATCACCACCTGAGCGAGAAGGTATATGCTGCACTCACAGAATGGAAAACTTCTGGGAACATGCCTGTGAAACAGAATAGTGTATAAATTTTCCCTGGCAGAGCTTCGAAAAGAAGCTCCGCCTTTTTCTATGCCTGAAAATTTTCTTCATTTTCGCGTTTCAGAAACTGAAATTCAGGCGGTCTGGAAAGGCTTGTAGGAAAATTTCTTGCAAAAGCAGGAAAAACCTCTTCATATAGCGAACACTATCCTTGCCCAGCGATATTGTTGCGATTCTGGATGAGAATGGCAATGCCGTTGTTAGCTACGGCTACGATGCGTGGGGGGCGCCGCTGTGGTGTACCGGTGAACTGGCGGAAACGCTGGGCAAGGTGCAGCCGTTTAGGTATAGGGGGTATGTCTACGACGAAGAGACGGGGCTGTATTATCTGAGAAACAGATTTTACAATGCACACAACAGTCGTTGTATCTCTGCTGACTCAATGCTGTCAACCCGTGGTACACATACTTCTGCAAATGCCTATGCTTATTCCCGTAATGCTCCGACAATCCGTGCTGATGCTAACGGACAGGACAGTATCTATGTCATTTATGATAGTCGCCCCAATGCTACAGATGAACATCCTGAATATAAGGGTCTAACCCTTCAAGGTGAATGGGCAATCAACGCTTTGCGGGAAAATGGCCATTACGTAATGCCTGCTGGTTTTACCAATATTCCTGAGTTCATAGCAGCATGGAACAATGCCGGAGCTTACGAATACGATTACATTATCATTTATGCGCACGGCAGCCCTGGCACTATTGACTGTGCAGGTGGTTATTTGAAGGAAACTACTGAATCAGGTGAAGATGCGAACGGGAACCACTGTTATAGCTCTATCAATGAATTGAAAGAGATACGAGTCAATAAGGGCATTTACCTGCTTTCGTGTAACGGCGCCACGCCAAACTCAGAATATATGACAGCTATTGGTATGCTTTCTTCAAAAGCCGGTGGGGCGCCGACTATGGGTTCAGCATACGCTTCTGTTAACTATTATGAAGGCACGGGAATACCTTATCAATCTCCTGGCCTCAAGTGGTCAAATGGTTTGTCGAAAAATTTCAGCAACTTGATGAATTGGCTATATGCAAGTTGCTGGGTGACCTTCTCAAAAGACGGGATGTGGATTGACTGATATGGTAATGAAAGGAAATGTATCTGGTGAAAAAGAATATGTTGATAATGTTTTTCATCTTCGCTTTGCTCATATGTCAATTCGTTTGGTGGTTTGACATAGGATCTTGGTGTTCTCTTCCAATCGAATTGTGTTACACACACGCTTCCGATTTTTCCTTTAGAGATAAAAACAATAATAAAGCCGAAGCAGATATGTACACATGGCGCACATTCTTTCACCCTGATGATTTTGTCTCGTCGGAAGAGAAGTTGATTTATAATCAGTATAATTCTCTCGTTGGTTTTGACTTTTCACAATATACTTACATCCTCAGTTACGGATTTTCTATTGAGTATCTGTATTGTAAACAACCTGATGCAAAAAAAATGCAATATGGTAAAGTCGTTCATGATGTCAATTGTCTTCCGAATGAGGTTCTGCTATATCGCGTTCCGAGAGTATATATCGAGCCTAATCCGGATCGCACCGATAGTTTTTCTTACAAATTTATTCATTCTGCTCCTTGAATTGCTTCTTCACCTCTTTATTATACCCCTTTTTCGTCCTTTTGGCTGTTCTTTCTTTGTGCGGGATTGCCTTAATTTGTGTTTGTGAGTGAGGTGTTAGAGTGTATTTTCCTGTTCTACCGACAGTATATAGAAAAATGAGTGTTTTTTTCTGTACCATTACATCCATAACGAGTCTATTGGTAACTATACTCATGTTCCTTGTGTTGTATTTGGGAAACCAAGTGCAGGGTATTGTGTTTATTTCATTTCTTTTTTCAGTTATTCTATCTATCGTAGCATGGAGAGCTTGTTTGATAACAATTAAATGTAACGAGTATGTACACATTATTGTTGACAAGCGTATTGTTGCATTGTATAGTCCTACCGGGAAAGCATTACGTACTTTCAACTTTTCTGACATAGTGGATGTGCGGGTTGTCAACTTACCTCAAGTTATGTATGCCGCCTCAATACCCTATGTGCGTAAACAGCAATACATCTGTATACAATCTGATTCTTCACACGCCGAAACACGTCCCCATACAACCTATTCAGAGATTCGAAGTAATCCCCACTGCATTGTTTTAGCCTATAATGAGTATGCTTATAATAGTATCAGCTCAATTCTATTGCGTCAAGAAACTGGAGATACCGTGTAAGGGGGGCAATTCCCCATACCAATGGGTACAGAAGAAGAGTGGCTTGAGGGTTGGATTGAACCTTTGCGGAAGAGTCCTCGTTGGGGAACTGCCGTTGATGGCGAGCAAATGAGTGTGTTCTATTTCGTGAATGGCCTCCACTATATGGTTAACGACGTCGTCGATGGTAAAAAAGGTTGGAAGTATCGCAGCAATATGGGATTTGGATATGTTGATTGTATTGGCGGTGCGAGGTTCATGGGACAACAGTTTTTCAAAAACAGCAGAACCTTGGATGCTAATATTCGTGCGACTGCAAGTGGAATCCGAGCGAACAACCTTTCCCGCTTAGAAGATATTGATCCCACTGCTTTGGAGGAAATCACATATGGTGCCGTGCTATTTACTCTTCCAGATAAGAACGGAAAGAGGCACATGGCATATTACATCGGGAGTCATAATGGATATGAGCATTGTATTATTGAAACCACAGGAAAAGGAGATCGAATGCATTATGCGAATTTGGAAGAACGGCTGTACAATCCAGAAACTGGGCATGGTTTCTATGAGTGGGGCGAACTGGCATGTGTTGACTATAGCGGTGTGTGCGGTTCTTGGATTGCTCTTCCCTATGATATTCCTTCCGATTGAGGTGTCAGCTGATCAGTCTACGTCGCAGGAATATACTGAGGTATTGACACCTTATGAACAAAATGGCATGTGGGGATATACCGATCGTACTGGTTCTATAGTTATACAGCCGCAGTGGGCTGTTGCGGGGTGGTATCGGGGCGGAACCGCAGCCGTTTGCTCTACCGATGGGCAGTGGGGGATTATAGATGAAAACGGCGAATATCTCGTACCATGCCGATACGATAGCATCTGGGATCAGTATTCATGTTATGAGACAACGCCATTTGATGATTCTAACAGTTACATTGGCGGTCTGAGTGATGGATTCTATATTATCATCGATTGCGTTGATGATGAAGAATATATGGGATTCTTTTGCATTTCAACCAAGACACTTGTTGAACCACAATGGTTTTCAGTTACAATTGCTGACGAGGGTATTGGAATCAATGAATTAGTTCTGGTAGAAGACATGGATGCAGGCTTTGGATATGTAGACCGCTTTGGACATGTGGTTATTGAGTGTCAGTACGATTGGGCAACACCTTTCGTAGAAGGAGTGGCGCAAGTGGGAAAGTGGATTGATGACGATTACTATGAATACTATATCGATACTACTGGAAATGAAATTAACCTCATGATGAACTGATTTACACAACATCAACTACTCTATCTCTGAAGATTCAAACAATGTAGCAATAAGCGGTAACACCGCAACAGAAGGTTGGCGAGATGACCATGCAGGAATTGTTGGATATAGATTGGATTGGAGACGATTAATTATGAAAATCAAAAGGTTACTGTCTCAAATCTTGGCTAATCGAAAGAATAGGCTTCTGTATATTGTTGATGCAAGTTGGGAAATATTTATTTTACTTTTTCCTGTTTGGTTTATACTGTCAAACGGGAAAGCTCGTCTTGCGGAAACGCTCGGTGGAAATAGAGATCTCGCATCTATTCTCATCTGTCTTACTCAACTCAGCATGATTTATGCAGAAAAAGTAATTACATATATGATAGAAAAAAGGGCGGATGTAAAATAAGATTAGGCTCTCAGACAATACCGTACAAGAGCATCAGCAACGCTGCCAACGAATTGTGTGGTATCTCTTTTAAGTAAGGATGCAGGCACTGGTGTCTAAACAAACGCTACGAAAAACCGCGGCGAAGCCCATCAGCTTCGCCTCGGTCAAAGACATTCGTCTATGACAATGCGGCGTGGCGAGAGCAACGAGCGGCTGCCTGCACGGCAAGAATATTGTGCATATGACTTCCGGCACGGACAAGCTGCGCTTCTTCTACGATGCACAGAATCGTCCGGCGATGGTGGTGTACAACGGCACGGCGTATGCGTATGTCAAGAGCTTGCAGGGCGATATTGTTGCAATTCTGGATGAGAATGGCAATACGGTCGTCAGCTACGGCTACGATGCGTGGGGCGCGCCGCTTTGGTGTACCGGTGAGCTGGCGGAAACGCTGGGCAAGGTGCAGCCGTTTAGGTATCGCGGGTATGTGTTTGACGAGGAGACGGGGCTGTACTATCTGCGGAGTCGGTACTATAATGCACAGTGGGGACGGTTTGTTAATGCGGATAGTATCTTAACTAAAAATTTGTTTGCATATTGCAGCAGTTCGCCTGTTAACAATAAAGATGCAAAAGGTACAAGTACTACATCGGCGAATTTTTCTATGGCACTTTGTTACAGCGAAGCTGGTGGCTGTCGAACAAAAGTATCTCGTCCACAGAGACTTGAATTTGATAGCATGACTGCTCCTGCAACGCTGAATCTTTATCGTGATTTTGGTTTGCGTGATGACGTAGATATGCCATTACTGAATGAGACCAGATATGTTACTGTGATGAATAATCAGGAGGCAAAAGTAATATCGGAAACGTTATTAAAAAATAAGGATGATACGATGTTCGTCATTGGTATTTTCTGGGTTGCTGTAGGAACTCTTATTCCGTCTGCAGAACTTTCTGCAATTGTATCGTATGCTTCGACAATTGGAATGAATATCTATTCAAGCGGCTTCGAAAGTACCTATGTTATGAGCGGACAATATAGCACGACGATTGCAATTTATGATGCTTCCGCAATAGAAAGTGAACTGCTGTATGTTTTGATTAGAACAGCAGGAGAAGATGGATCGGCGCTAAATACGGATTGGAATGCATTTGGCGTTAAGCAATCTGAACTAAACATAGACCAAATTCTGAGTGAAGAACTGTTCTTGTACTATTTGGAGTGAGAGCTTGCGAGAAGGGAGAGACATATGCTGAAACATCGGCATTATCCAATGGAAAAAGGACTTGTACGGCGAGATACACTTTATACATGTAGTGTGTGCGGAAAGAAAATTGTTGTCAATTATAATTCTTATTGCGCAATGCGCGTAATTTCAGGGACTTTATCATTAGCTGTACCAACTGTAATTAGTCTTTATACGCTTAAAAACGGTAAGCCTGGTCTGTATAGCCCATTAGTGTTCTTACTTACTCCGCCGATTCGAATCATTACGCAATGGATTTATCAAAAATTCTATTTGAAGTTTGAAATTATCGCGAAAGAGAATAACGTATGCTTATGAGTGAACTTCTTATACAAAATGATGAGGAATGGGCATCTCTCGTAAGTAGTATAGTAAACGTCAACTTCTATCTTTGATAATTACTGGCGGCACACAACCGACTCCCACTCGGCTGTGTGCCGCTTTTTCTATGCCCGAAAATTTTCTTCATTTTCGCCTTTCAGAAACTGAAATTTAGGCAGTCCGGAAAGGCGGACATTGCCCCGATTTTCAATCGGACGGCAAAGAAAAAAGTCCTGAACCCCTTGGAATTACTGGGGTTCAGGATTTCAGTTTCTGGTTTTGAATTCGCGAACTTTTCTGCTATGATGAGGCTACGAAGCAACGACAGGAGGTTTGCGGAATGAGCATTGCATGGAACTATCTGGACAAGCGGAGCGCGGCAATGGCGGCGCTGAAAGATTATTGCAGCATGAAGGCGATTCTGGCGACAACGGCGGAGGAGATTGCGAATGTGCGGCAGGACATGGTTCGCATTGGCGGGATGCGCTTCGAGGAGTCGGCGCATGGTGCGCGAAATCCGCAGGCAGGCGAAAACCAGATCCTGCATGGAATTGCGGAAATTGATGTGCTGGAAGAGCGGAATCGGCAGGCGGAGGAGTTCATGGCGTGGTTTCAGCCGGCGTGGGATGCGCTGGGGAAGGACGAAAAAACGGTGCTGACGATGTTCTATCTATCAGAAAATGGGAAAACAGACGCGATAGAGGAAATCAGCGAGCGGTTTTGCGTGGAGCGGAGCTCCGCCTACAAGAAGAAGGATCGCGCGCTGGCGCACTTGGCGCTGCTGCTGTATGGGAGGTGAAAGGGGAGGAGAAGTTGATAGATGATATTGACAGGACAATCACATTATGTTACAATAAACATGGAAAACTTAACTGCAAATATATCTAATGCTGTTTTTTGCAGCAATAAATGAACTTCAGAATAATCTGAAGCTGAAAGGAGTGGAATTGTGAAAGCAAATGGCAATAGGGTGGTGACAAGAGGCAATTCTGACGCAACAGAGCAGATTAGGAAAACGCGAATGCCCCCAAATACATCACACCTGTTTGCTAAAATGCTGGTCAAAAGGCTAACACTTTTCATATGTACATAATGACTGTGATTGCAAGACCAGCAGCTCAATTGCTTTCTTTGAACAGTCAAAATGTATGTGCGAAAAAGATAAATCCATAGAGCTGTCTGACGGTCAGGATTAGTTCTCAAAAGAGAACTATTTCTGACCGCTTTTTTTGTAACAAAGAGCCGTATGCAGAATCCCTTCGGAGCCGGCATCCCCGAAGGAATTGCCGAATACTATTTTCTGCATTCGCCTGCGCCCGCTGCTTGCGCCTTTTTCCTTCTGCCGTCCGCTCATTCCACTTAGCGTAGCGCTGCTACGCTGCGTTTCATTCGCGTTAGGCAGAAGAAAAAATTCGCGGCGCATCAGGCGCATTCTCATTTGAAAATAGTATGCTGAAGGATACGGCGCATATCAGCATCAGCCGAGGCAATGGCTGCTGCCAACCAAATGAATGGAGAAATTCATGATGGTAGGCGGCACTGTTCAGTATACCCTTCTTTTGCGATTTTCTCCATTCGAGACAAAGGAATGGAGGAAAAATTGCAATGTCACAAGGACGTTACGTTTGGATTGCAGGGAAGAAAGTATATCTGAATTCGGAGTTGCAGAAGGAATGGGACAAACTCATCAACAAGGAACGTTACAGAGCTCGTCAGGAAAAAATCTGCGGACAGGCGGATTACCGGCGCTGCAACGGGGATTGCTTCGTGTGTCCATGGCGCAAGGAAGGAATTGTTGTTTCGTATGAAACGGAACACTTTGCAGAAGGGTTCGGCAATGACAATGCAGCGCGCGGCTATGGCGTTGTGAATTGCGAATCGACGCTGGAGGAAAAGTACATCGCGGAGGAACGATACAACACACTGTGTGCCCGAATCTATCGGTATGCAGATTCTGCGTATCCGGATGGTGCGAAAATTATTGCGTGCTACCTCAATGGTGAAACGCTGGAAAGCACTGCGAAAGAACTGCATCTTACGGTCAGGGCAGTGCATTATCGCCTGCATCAAATGCTGAAGTATATAAGAGAACATCGGAGTACATTCTGCGATTTTTGATGTGGCATTATTTCCGGTTTCGACGCATCATCTGCTGCTTATAGTGTTGCATTTCACTTCTGTTCGTCAGCGTGAAAAATTTTTTTGCAGAAATTCTTGAAATCGCGTAAAAAAACCGATTTTTTTTACCAGTTATGGTGAGAGGGATAAAAGTCTCTTTCAGCAAGAAGGGGGAATCAGCATGTCCGGCATTAACTTTTATTAGGAAATAACATCCAGTATGACTGGAATCATGAGGAGCAGCGCTTTCTGCCTCTGACCGTGCTGCGGCAACATGATGAAAACAGGAGAAGGCTGATGCAGCTTTGGGTTGGCTGCAATGGGTGAGCAAATGTTGGTTCGCCGGGAACAGTCAGCGCGTTTTCACTAACAGGAGGTGACTTGTGTGGCAGAAGCAGCCGAAAAGAATAGGCAGCCTATCTGCATTTCTCAAAATAGTCTTGTGTGGCAGGATGATAGTGTTTTCAAACTGTATTACTACTGTATGAATTGTGCCTGCCGTCAGAAAGCTGAAATCTGCGGGAAACAGCTTATGCCGGGACAACTGCTCTTCTCATACAGAAAGACAGCGCTTGAACTGGGCTGGTCTCGTGATAAGCTGACGAGGAAGATGGCTGCACTGGTTCAAATGGGCTATGTTCAGATACAAACAGCGCGGGACGGTTCTATCGTTACCGTATCGAACTGGCTTGAAAATCAGACCGCTGGCGGTATGAAAATAAGGCTACTCTGTCCCGAAAATCAGTACGCAGACGGTACTGAAATAAGCACGCCGTGTGCTGAAAACAAGTCCATATGCGGTACGAAAGAAAGAGCGGAAAACGGTGCAAATGCGCATTTTTCAGCATTTGCACATCGCAGGCGGCTTGAAAATCAGCACACCCAGCAGCAATATAATAATAGTAATACGATAGATACACTATCTCATTATCCGGATGAGTTTGAAAAGCTGTGGTTTGCTTATCCGGCTAATCGCAGAAATGACTGGGATGAGGCCTTTCGCATATATCAACAGGCACTGCGGCATGGTGCGACGCTTGAAATAATCATGACAGCGCTTGAAGCAGCAAAAAGTTCTATCGCATGGACGAAAGATGGCGGGCAGTATATCCCCGGCATTAGCAAATGGCTTCAGCGCGAGCCGTGGAGAGAGGCGAATCTACAAAAAGCGCAAAAGGAGAATCAAGAACAGTGGAACTCGCAGTAAAGTGGCTGTCCTTGCTGCATGAACCGGATGCAATCATTGAAATCAGGAGTATAGACCCTAAGCCTACTGTCAGCGGTTATTTTCGTGCGGACAGTCCGCGCATTGCTGCTGAATTGGCAAAGTATCCGAATCGAACGTTTTACCAGTCGCTGAACCCCGTCAAAAGTGCCTGCTATGCGCGTGCTCAGCATGAACGTCTGGTAGAAAGTCCGAAGGAAACAACGTCTGACAATGACATCATAGGATTTCAATGGATTTTGATTGATGCAGACCCAGTCCGCCCCAGCGGTGTCAGTGCATCGGCAGAAGAAAAGGAAGCAGCACACGCTGTTGCTGGAAAGACAATGAAGAGGCTGATGGCAACGGGATTCAGCGAGCCAATTGTTGCAGACAGCGGCAATGGCTATCATCTGCTTTTTAAGGTGCATATCAGCACAGATGACCGGCAAGTGGTTGCGGATTTTCTCTCTGTGCTGGACATGTGGTTCAGCACAGACGAGGCAAAAATTGATACGGCGGTGTATAACCCATCAAGAATTACCAAGCTGTATGGAACAATTGCAGCGAAAGGAGCCCATACGCCGGAACGTCCGCACCGACAGAGCTGCATCATCCGCTATCCGGAGCAGATTCGGGAAACACCCATTGCGCTGGTCAAGAATATTGCAGCGGAACTGCATCAAGCGGCGATACCGACAGAAGCTCGGCGTTCCGGCAAAGAAAGCACTTGGGACATTGAGCATTTTCTTTCCGCACATGGCGTGGAGGTGGAGAAAAAAGTAGCCATCAGCAGCGGTACAAAGTACCAATTAGCACACTGCCCGTTTAACGATTCGCATCAGCACGGAGATGCCGCCGTGTTTGCGTACCATCAAGGCGGTTTCGGATTCCACTGCTTCCATAACAGCTGCGCCGGATACCATTGGCATGAGTTCCGGCAGAAGGTAGACCCGGCAGCTTACAGCAGCAGCCCTTATGCAGTAACGCCTGCTGTGCCGACAGCAAAAGTCAGCACGGCGGAAAATTCTCCACTGCTTGGCAAGGCGAAGGCACGGATGCTGGACTTTGCAGAGATTCCGAACGTAGACCGCAGCAAAATTGTGGTAATTCGGTCACGGCTCAGTTCGCTTGACGCAAAGATAGGGGGATTCAATGCAGGCGAAATGTCCATTTGGAGCGGGGGCAATGCTTCGGGCAAGTCAACGCTCGTCAGTCAGATTGGTTTGGCTGCTGTATCGCAGGGATATAAAGTCGCGCTGTTTTCAGGAGAAATGACGGCATCACGGATACGAGAATGGATACTGCTTCAAGCAGCAGGCCCAGACTATGTAATGCCTGATCCGCTGAATCCCAATCATTTCTGCCTGAAGCCCGGCATTGAGGCGAAGCTGGATGCTATGCTGACAGGCAAGTTTGCCATCTACGACAATGACTTCGGCACTGATTGGGAAATCGTTATCAGCACAATTTACGATTGGGTTCAGCAGAACGGTGCTTCGGTGGCGATTGTCGATAATCTGATGGCACTGGATATTCAGCTTGGCAATGTGGACAAATATGAGATGCAATCCCGAATTGCCAAGCGGCTCTCCACAATGGCAAAGACGTTGAAAATTCACGTTCATTTTATCTGTCATCCGCGGAAAACAGAAGCATTTCTGCGCAAAGGCGACATCAGCGGAACAGCCGACCTTACAAATGCAGCCGACAATGTGTTTATGGTTCATCGGGTCAATGCTGATTTTATGATGCGCTATCGCTCGGTATATCCCAAACTTGAGATTCAGCCGGATGTGGGAAATGTGGTGGAAATCATGAAAAACCGTGACCTTGGCGTTGTGGATGAGATGATAAAACTCTATTTTGACCGCCGAAGCAGAACTATGTCGGATGTGAAGGGACTTCCGCCGCAGCACGCATGGTCTGAAAAGATTGAGCAGATGCTGATGGAAGGTTTCACGCGGGTCAATCAAGGCGAACTTCCTATGGAATGGCGGTGAGAACATGCATGGCAAAGTGAACGATGATGAATGGGAGATTTTCCGCGATGCGTTCCGCCTGTATGCAGCGCATTGTGATCCGCCGGAGAATCAGGCACAAGATGCCGAAGAATGGTGGCTTTCAATGGTAAAGGACACCAGTGAAAAAGCTGCAAAATGGAATAATCATCCCTTGATGATGCTGCTGTTTCGAGCTGTTACTGAGTATGTTGAGCAAAAAGCAGCAGAAAAAACGCAAAGAACAATGCGAAAATAAATAAAGGAATATCTGGCGGAGGTGCTGGGATGAATCAGAGAAAAAACTGCTCCCATTATGTTTATGGAGAAAAGGAACCGTGGAAAGCGTTTGCGAGTGCAGTGATTGTTCAGGCGGTCAAGGATTTCCGCAGCTGCGGTCGGATGCAGTACGAACTTCGGCAAAAGTTCCGCAGCGAGACAAAGCTGACAGCAGAAGAACGAGACTATCTCACATACCGCATCATGCAGTACAAGCAGAGGCTTGATGAACTGCGAATCTTTTTTCAGTCCGGTCGTTTTGTATTGCTTACTGACATAGATGGTATCCAGCTGCTGAAAAGATTGGAGCGTGAAATTGCATGAGGAAAGCAGTTGCATTTTTGAAAAGGGCAGAAGCAGTTGAACAGAGAATAGATGCCCTTCTCTCGCAGATAGAACTCTACAAAAGCCTTACGCAGCGAGTTACGGCATCTTGGGGAAGCGAATTTACCGCCCATGCGCGCAACGTGGGTGCGAATGAGAATGCGATTATTCGTCTCACGGAAGCACGCAGAGAGTTGGAAAAATTGACACAGGAGTATCGGGATGCCGTTGAAGAAATCACAGCTGTCGTAAACAGCATGGATAATCAGGCGCACCGGATCATCCTCTTGAACTATTATCTTTCTCATATGAATTTTGAGAAAATTGCTGAAAGAATCGGATTAAGCCGGTCGCGCGTGTATCATTTGCACACTCAGGCGCTTGATGAACTGGAAATGCTGCTAAGTGCAAGCACCTGAATAGGGGACAACACGGGCGGCAATCGCGCAAGATAGCAGCAAATAGCATGAAATAGCATCACGCAGCACAAAACAGGACAAATTAGCAGCGAACAAGACAAATTAGCACGCTTTAGCAACGAAACCTGTGCTATAATAGTAGTGTCGAAAGAGACGAAGGCATTGACGGAGCAATCTGTCGATGCCTTTCTATTTTCCAGAACAGGAGGTGTGAAATATTTACAGGCTGAACCCACCATCAAACAGCAGTGGAGGGCAGGGAAGTTCTGCTGCCACGGATGAACGAGTGCAGGAAGGAGGAAGTGGATGAATCCCACGGTTCTTGCAACTGTAAATCAGAAAGGAGGGGTAGCGAAAACGACCAGCTGCATCAACATAGGTGCAGCGATGGCACGGGAAGGAAAAAAGGTGCTGCTGGTGGACACTGACCCGCAGGGCAGCATGACCATCAGCCTCGGCAATCAGCAGCCGGATCAGCTTGCGCCCACAATCGCAGACCTGATGACCAAGGTCATGAACGACATCCCGATTGCGCCGGGCGAAGGCATACTGCATCATCCGGAGGGAATTGACCTGCTGCCTGCTAACATCGCGCTGGCGGGAACGGAGGTGTCGCTGGTGAATGCAATGAGCCGCGAAACCATCTTGAAGCAGGTGCTTGCCTGCAATCGGCAGGACTACGACTGCATCATCATCGACTGTATGCCGTCGCTGGGAATGCTGACCATCAATGCGCTGGCGGCGGCAGACCGTGTAATCATCCCGGTGCAGGCGCATTACCTGTCCGCCAAGGGGCTGGAACAGCTGCTGCAAACCATTGCAAAGGTACGCAGGCAAATGAATCCTAAGCTGAAAATCGACGGCATCCTCATGACGATGGTGGATGGGCGCACGAACAACGCCAAGGAAATCACGACGCTGATTCGTGAGACTTACGGCGGCAAAATCAAGGTGTTCGAGACGGCGATTCCGCATTCTGTCCGTGCGGCAGAAGCGAGCCTGACCGGGAAAAGTATTTTCGAGTACGACCCCGGCGGCAATGTGGCACAGGCGTATCGTGCGCTCACGAAGGAGGTGCTTCAGCTTGAAAAGCAGCGGCAGAAAGCCAAGTCTGACCTCCTACGATGACATTTTCTCCACGGAAGCCTCACGCCAGCAGGAGCAGATTCAGCGCCTTGCGCTAAGCGAACTTCACCCCTTTAAAGATCATCCATTCCGCGTACTGGACGATGACCGGATGATGGAAACGGTGGAGAGCGTGAAGGAATATGGGGTGCTGGTGCCGATTATTGCCCGACCGATGCCGGATGGCGGGTATGAAATTGTGTCCGGGCATCGGCGGAAGCGCGCCTGTGAGCTGGCGGGGCTGAACGAGATTCCCGCCATTGTCCGTGATTTGGACGATGATGAAGCTGTCATCATCATGGTGGACAGCAATTTGCAGCGCGAGAACATTCTGCCCAGCGAACGTGCAAAGGCGTATCAAATGAAGCTGGAAGCCATAAAGCATCAGGGCGAACGGCGTGACTTAACTTCTGACCAAGTTGGGCAGAAGTTAAAAGTTGCTGTCGAAAGAGTAGCAGAAAACGCCGGGGAAAGCAAATCGCAAGTCCAACGCTTCATTCGCCTGAACAACCTTGAACCGCCGCTTATTGATAAGGTAGACGCTGGCAAACTCGCCTTTACCCCCGCCGTGGAACTTTCGTACTTGAAGCCGGAAGAACAGCAGTGGCTGGATACCGCCTTGGAAAACACGCAGCAGACACCGTCCCTTTCGCAAGCCCAGCGCATGAAGCGCGAAAGCAAACAGGGAACGCTGTCGGAACAGGGCATCATGGAAATCATGACGGAGAACAAGCAGACGGTTCCTGTCAAGGGGTCTGTCGTGCTGCCGCAGGAAAAGCTGACTAAGTATTTTCCACGCTCCTACACGACGGAGCAGATGGAAAAGGTGATTTTCAAGCTGCTGGATTACTGGGTTCGGAAGCGGCAAATGTCGCAGGAGCGATAAAGACGCATGAAACGAAAAGTGGATATTCTGCTGATGGTCATGTTTCTGTTCGGAAGCATGATTTTTCTTTGCCCAATTTTCGGGCAGATAAAGGAGGTCGAAGAAGATGACCGTGTATACACGCGCATGTCCGCAGAGGTTAAGCCCCCTCAACAGGCTTCGGGACTGGTGGAGGATGCGCCATCCCCCGCGGCAGCCGCCGTGCAGACCGTGCTGCCTCTGCTGCTGGAAGTGCCGCAGGCAGAGAAAACCGCTGTGCCCGCTGCCGCGCCGCCCTCCGCACACCCGGCTGCTTCCGACACTGCCGCGCCAGCACAGGCAGAGCGGACAGCAAATCCCCGCAGTGTCGATGTAGAAGCCTGCGTTGCGCAGAATCCGGATTTTGCCGCATGGCTTACCATTCCGGGTACGCCGGTGGATTATCCGGTTGTGCGGTCGAACAGGACGGACTACTACCTGACGCACCTGTTCAGCGGCAAAAACAGCAAGCTGGGATGCCTGTTCTCGCTGCCGTCGGCGGATTATCAGACACCGAGCAGGAACATTGCCATCTACGGGCATCACCTGAGCCATAGCGACGCGATGTTCAGCAGCCTTGTGCAATACAAGGATTCGGGCTACTGCGCCGCGCACAGCATCATTCAGCTGGACACGATTTACGGCGAACGCACCTATCGGATTTTCGCCGTCGTCAACATGCAGGTTGGTGACTGGGATGCAGCGGCGGCTGATTTTGCCAGCGGACAGGCGTTTCAAGCGTATGTAGACCGCGCACGAGCCAAGGCACTGTACGATTCAGGCGCGGCAGTCGGTGCGGATGACCACATTCTGACCCTGATTACCTGCGACCGCAGTGCGGGCGGTGCAAGCGGCCGTCTGATTGTGCTGGCGGTTCAAGAATAATACTATTTTCGGATTCACCTGAGCCATCTGCTTGCGCCTTTTCCCCGCTGTCGTCCGCTTATTCCACTTAGCGTAGCGCTGCTACGCTGCGTTTCATTCGCGTTAGACAGCGTGAAAAATTCGCGGCGCATCTTGGCTCATTTTCATCCGAAAATAGTATAAGAAGGAGAAGCAAATGAAATTGAAATCCAATTTGAAACGATTTGCATCATTGGTGCTGTCTGCGGCGCTGGCGCTGACCTGCATTCCGCTCTGTGCGGCAGCAGAAGAAGCAGCCACGCCCTCGGACATCACAGGAACGGAAGTCATTGTGCTTCCGGCAGAAGAACCGGCGCTTCCACCCGTGGAGGAAGCGCCTGACGAATCCGCATCCGATGTGCCGGATGAGCTGCCCCATGACGAAATGCTCCCCAATTCGGAGGAAGAAAGTTCGTCGGACAACCGTCATCCTTTGCAGGCGGCGATTGAAGAACATGTGTATGTCTACGTCCGGACGGTGCGGGCAGTCAGCGTGTACGCCAGCGCAGAATCGCAGGAGCGCATTGTTTATACCGCGGCTGATGATGCGTCCATTCTGCTGGCAACAGCGTTTTTCGGCGGTCATCAAACTGTGCAGGTGTGGTTTCTGGATGCGGAGCAGCAGACCATCTGCGGCTTTGTACCGGCAGCGTCGCTGGATACCCGCTATTTGACGGATGCGGATGTGTCGGGCATCGCCGACGTGCCATCCTGCGACGGAATGACTGCCTTCGGTCAAAAGCGATTGTTCGTGGTCAATGGCAGCCGCCCGGAAGAAGCATCTGATGAAGAAGAAACGCCCGCGGATGCACCTTCGCAGGACGCGCCGCACCAAGAATCGAATCTGCCCGAAGCGGATGAAAGCGGCGCTTCGGAGCAGCCGGATGGCGCAGAATCGCCGGATGCTTCGGTACATCCGGAAATCAGCAGCGCGGAAGAAATCGACGAAACGGTGCCGCCTGTAAATCCTGGCGATTTTGTCAGCGTCAGTACGGACACGCGCGTCTTTTCTGCGGTGGATGATGATGCGTCCGAAACGTATTTTTCCAGCGAGTATCAGGGCAATTTCGTCAAAGCAGCCGCGGTGCAGGTGGTGTCCGTTGCGGAAGATGCTTCGGGGACGGCATGGTATCAGGTGCGCTTCCTGTACGGCGATTCTTTCCCCAGCGGCAAGATGAAGTGGACGGCTGACGAAACGGTGTGGGTGATGGCAGCGGAAACCGGCGAAACGGATGCGGATGCCTGCACGGTGACGGATTTCGCGTATCCCAAAGAAATGCTGCGCCTGCTCCGGGAAATGCAAACGTATACCGCAGAAACGGACGGATTCAGCTTGAAGAATATTCATGGGAAAATCGGCAGTTTTCAGGCGGGACAGTCGGGGCTGCAAGGAAGTTCCGGCAGGGACGCGGCATATCCCCAGCTGGCGAAATCGGCATCGCACGGCACGATTTATGCGACACCGCACTATCTGGAGAACTTCCCCGTGTACTGCCTTGAGCATACGCTTTCCGGCCCCGGCGAAGGGTCGGGCGCGAACAAAACAGAAACCGGCCCGTATGCGCTGCTGGATATGGAGGCGTTCGTGAACACAGCAGAAGGCGGCGGCATGAACGGGGTGCGATTCAAGGCGCAGACCATGCACGCTATCGGCTGGGTGCTTCGGCATACCTACCCGTTTATGGTGCTGGATCGCAGTGATGCAAACAACGAAGTGTGGAGCCGTGTCGCGGGTCAGTTTGCTATTCGCGAGGTGATTAAGCAGCTGGAAGGCGCGCAGTACGTCCGCAGTTATTGGGACATGGATAATTTCTACGCCTTCTCCGGCGGCGCACCGGAAGTGTACCTGACCTATGCCCGCTGGCTGGCGAAAAATGCGATTGCATACGCAAAAATCACCGGGAAAATCACGGTCAGTGGTCAGCGCATCCAAGCGTCAGACGGCGGCTATATCGGTACGGTTACGCTGACGACGGATGCGGATTTGATTCGGATTTCCAAGGCAGTGGGCAGTATCACGGGGAACAGCGGCGGTTCGGATGAAGCGTACTACTATGTCAAGAGCGGCGATACCATCCGGATTTTGTCGGACAAAAGCAGCTTCTCCGTTTACATGGAATCAATCGCGTCCAGCGCGGAAGAAGCAGACTTTCTGGTCGGAATCCCCGGCGCCTCCATCCAGAAAGTGCTTGTCCCGATTGACGGTACACCGTACCCGCTGCAATCCGCCGTTGTCACGTTTGAACTGCTGTATGGCACGGTGTTTGTGACCAAGCAGTCCATGGACGGCATTTTGCTGCAAGGTGCAGTGTTTGAGCTGCTGGATGAATCCGGCGCGGTGCTGGCAGAAGCAGTGACGGATGCGCAGGGGCGTGCCGTTTTTTCCGGGATTGCACCGGGACGCTATCAGGTTCGCGAGAAAACCGCGCCGCAAGGGTATCGGCTGTCGGTTGTCTCGGCGCAGGAAATCATGGTGACGGCGGGGGCAGACACGGCGTGCATGTTCATCAACGAGCGCATGATGGGCATCATCCGGGTCATCAAGACGGACAGCATGACGGGAAAACCGCTGCCCGGTGTCACGTTCACGGTGACGAGATTGACCGCGCCTGCATCGGACAATGCTTCCAACATTGGCAAGGTTGTCGCAACGATTACGACGAATGCGGATGGCATCGCACAGACCGAAGCGCTTCCGTGGGGAGAATATCGGATTGCGGAAACCAATGCGCTTGACGGTTATGTGGATACGGACTTTGTGACCATCGTTCAAATCAAATAACAGGAGGAAGAAAAATGAAGCGGATGAAGCAATGGATGCATTGGGTGCTTGCGCTGGTGCTGCTGGTGATGAGCCTGTCTGTTCCGGCAGCGGCGGCGGAAACCATCACGGTGAATGTAACCAACACGCCCGTGCGCGGCAGCGTGGCGCTGGAAAAGACCGGCTTGCAGCTGGTGCGCTTTACGGACGAGCAGGATGAATGGGGCAATACCGTTATGAAGCCTGTTTATCAGCAGGGGTATTTGAAGGGCGCTGTGTTTGAACTCCGTGCTGCGGCGGATGTTGTCGGCAAGGAAGGGACGGTTTTCTACAAGCAGGGGGAACTGGTGGAAACACTGACCACCAGTGCGGACGGCGCGGTGAACTCGAAGCTGCTGCCGCTGGGCAGTTACTGCTTGCAGGAAGTTTCCGCCCCGGACGGCTATCTGCTGGATGATACCCCGTATCCCTTCACGCTGACGGCGGCAGGCAGGCAGACGCCTGTCGTGGAAGTGAAAGTGTCCGCGGTCAACACCTATCTGCCGATTCGCGTGACGCTGCACAAACAGCAGGAAGCGATTCGGGTGGATGAAACGGCAGGCGGCATGATTCGCTCGTCCATCGAGACAGTTCCCGGCGAGGGCTGTGTGTTCGGCTTGCTCAGCGCAGGGGTGATTGCCTACGGCGACAGCCAGAAGCTGCCTGCCCATACGCTGATGGCGACTGGAATCACGGATGCCAAGGGCAATTTGACCTTCTCCGGCATGTATCCGCATGGTGCGTATTATATCAAGGAACTGTCCGCGCCGGATGGCTGGCTGCTGAATACCGAGCAGTACCCGGTGCTGCTGACACCCGAAAACATGGATGCAGCGGAAGAAGCAATCGTAATCACGCTGGATGCACCTATCTTGAACCGCCTGATTTACACGCCGGTGACGATTACCAAGCGGGACATTACCGGCAAGGAACCGCTGCCCGGTGCGCTGATTGAAGTGTACGATGCGCAGGGCAGCACCATTTACCGCGCGTATACGGATGAAAACGGTCAGCTGCCGGACATTCCGCTTGTTCCCGGATCGCATACGTTCAAGGAAACCTATGCGCCGGAGGGCTATGCGCTGAATGTGGCGGTAAAAACCTTCACGGTAACAAGCGAAGGAAAAATCATCGGGGAAACCGAAATCCGGGATGAAATCAACAAGATTCAGCTGAAAAAGGTCAAGGAGAACGGCGAGCCGCAGCCCGGCGCTGTGTTCGGCATTTACGATGCCAACAACACACTCGTGCAGCAGCAGACTTCCGATGCCAGCGGTCATCTGACCTTCTCGAAACTGGGGTACGGCACTTATACCATCCGGGAAATTCAAGCGCCTTACGGCTATCATCCGTCCACCGGCGAATGGCAGGTGACGATTGACGGCACCTACCAGAACCCCGTTCAGATTCTGACGATGGTGGTCAATGAGGATGCGCCCGGCTGGATTCGGGTCATCAAAACGGACGCGCTGGACGGTCATCCCATTGCGGGCGTTCGCTTCGACATCTACGCCTTGAATGAGGACGGCAGCACGGGCGACTTGGTGTCCACCATGCTGACGAACGACGACGGCGTGGCAATGTCCGAAAGTCTGCTGGTCGGCGACTACATGGTCAAGGAGCATGAAGCGCCCGTCGGCTATGTGAACAGCCTGTGGAGCGAAAAAGTGACCGTCGTCATGGACGAAACCGTGGAGCGCAGCGTGACGAATATCCCCATGCAGGGGCAGGTTCGCATTGTTAAGACGGACGCGGAAACGGGCGGAAGTCTGGCTGGCGCAGTCTTTACGGTCATCCGCGTGAGCGGCTTGCCTTCGCATGGCAAGGAAGGGTGCGGCGAGGTTGTGGCGGTCATCACCACGGATGCGGAAGGGGTGGCAGTCACGCCTGTGCTGACGTGGGGCATCTACGAAATCCGCGAAACCACCGTGCCGGACGGGTATCTGGACAGCGGCTGTGTCGTTACCGTTTCGATTCCCGGCAATGCGGACTGAAAAGACAATCTTCAACAGGGGCATCAGGCAGATGGTGCCCCTGCTGTATTTCAGAAAACGGGAGGCATCCATGAACACAAAACGAAACATCCTGCCCATGCTGCTGGCGGCATTGCTGCTCTTCTGTCTGCCGATGGCATCGCTGGCGGAGGACGTACCCATTCAGAACGTCAGCATCCGCAATACGCCTATCAAGGGGCAGATTCTGCTGGAAAAGACCGGGCAGATGCAGACGACGGGTGAACAGGGGTATTTGAAAGGCGCGGTATTTGAAATTCGGGCGGCGGAGGACATTGTCGGGCAAGACGGCACACAGTGGTATTCATGCGGCGAGCTGGTCGCCACGATGACCACTAGCGGCGAAGGCGTGGAGAAAAGTCCGCTGCTGCCGCTGGGCAAATACACGGTCAAGGAAGTCAGCGCTCCGTCCGGGTATGTGCTGGATTTGACGACGTACACCGTAGAAATTCAGGCGTCGGATCAGGAAACGCCGATTGTTTCCGCCGAGGTTGCTTCAATCAACCATCCTGCCGAGATTCTACTTCAAAAGACCGATGCGGATGGAAAGGCACTGGTAGGGGCTAAGTTTGTGCTGCTGGATGCGGACGAGCGCGAAACGGCATCGGCTGTTTCGGATGCGGACGGACTGGTGCGCTTCCGCTTTGTTCCGCAGGGACAGTACACCATTTGCGAAACGTCCGCGCCGGATGGGTATCTGCTGAACCGCAGCGCGATTTCGGTGACAGTAACGCCGAACTGGACGAATGCGGAAGAACCGATAGCGACGGTGGTGAACCAGCAGAAGAAAATCCAGTTTATCAAGGTGGATACAGCCGGAACGCCGATGGCAGGCATTCTCTTTAAGCTCATCAACGCGGAAACGGGCGCTGTGGCAGAAATGGCTGTCAGCGACGAAAACGGTGCGTTTGCCTTTACAGCATTTGATTATGGCGTGTGGATTGTCCATGAAGCGGCTGCACCCAGCGGTTACAGCTGCATGGCGGATTATCGCTTCCAAGTGGATGACAGCTGGTCGGGAACAGCGCCGGTGCTGCTGGTAAACATTCCTGATTCTTATGCGTTCATGAAAGTGGGTGCCGATGGCAAACCGCTGCAAGGCGTGAAATTTGCCCTGCGGGATGCAGACGGCAATCTCCTGCAAACGCTGGAATCCGATGAGAACGGCATTGTCCGCGCCGAACACTTGCAGCCCGGCACTTATTATTTGCAGGAAACCGAAACGCTGAAAGGCTACACCCTGAGCGGCGATGTCCGGAAGCTGGTCATTGACGAGCACTACAAGATTTCCGAAGAAATGCCGCAGTGGGTCAACTACACGACGATTCAGACCGGCGTGCAGCTGGCGGCATCGGGGGTGATGCTTATCGGCATTGCCCTGATGCTGGCGAGCGGCACCATGCTGCTGATGCGCAGACGGCGAAAGGCGTAAGCGAATGGTGTATCATCAAAAGCTGTTTCTGCGCCGCTTGGAAGTCCCGCCTTGGGCGGCGCGCTGCACTTTTTCATGACGGAGGCTTCCAATGCAGGAAGAAATCGAAAACAAAACGCTCTCCCTCATCATCAATACCAGCAAATTCACTGAAAGGACATTGGCGACGGCGTTCGCGAAAGCGCTGAAACTCGGCTGGAATAAAGCCAAGGAGCATTATCAAGCGAAACCGCAGGGCAGGCAGAGCGTGAAGCAGCTCATCGGGCAGAATCAGGGCGTTGAGCAGACTGCACTGGCTGACCGGCAGGAGGTGAAGGCGTTTGAACGATACGCCCGCCAATATGGGGTGGATTATGCCATCCATAAGGGTACTTCCGACAGCGGAAAAACGCGCTATCTGGTGTTCTTCAAAGCTCGCGACCGTGCAGCCATTGATCAGGCAATGCGCGCGTATGCAATGGATTTTCTGGCGAAGCGGAAGGCGCAGCGGAATGTTCAGCCTCAGCTGGATACGGCATCCCCCAGCAAACAGAAGGAGCGCAGCAGGCAGAAAGGGCGGGAAAGATGAACACTGCCGCATGGGAAAAACGTCTGCTGCTGCATCTGCCCTACGGGGTTATTGGACTTGCCGCGGCGAAGCTGAGTGAAGCATGGCGGCTGTCAGCCGGGACGGATTTTTCCGCGAAATTCCTGCACCTGCGGGATGGCGTGGCAATGGCGTTCCGAAACGGACTGTCCGGCTTTGTGCCCCTTGACCTGCTGATTGGGTTTCTGTGCGGATGCGCACTGTGCCTGCTGGTACATGCAAAACGCAGGAATGCCAAGAAGTATCGGCACGGCGAAGAATACGGCGCTGCCCGCTGGGGAAAGCCAAGCGACATTGCGCCGTTCGTTGACCCTGACCCGTGGAACAACATCATCCTGACCCAGACGGAGCGTCTGACCATGAGCAGCCGCCCGGCGAATCCCAAAAACGCGCGGAATAAGAACGTGCTTGTCATCGGCGGTTCCGGCAGCGGCAAAACACGCTTTTTCATCAAGCCGAACATCATGCTGTGTACCAAAACGAAGGGATACTCCCTTGTGGTCACTGACCCGAAAGGGACGCTACAATAAAGACAGAGTAAAGAAACGTTTTCCGGAAAGGAGGTTTGCATCATGGCAAAACCATTAGAAAAAACGAGAATTACTGCCCTGTACGAGCGGCTTTCCCACGACGATGAGAGAGCCGGTGAGAGCGTGTCAATCGAAAACCAAAAACGCATTTTGGAAGACTATGCGCTCAAAAATGGCTTCACAGGCATTGTCCATTTCACCGATGACGGGGTGCGAGGGACTACGTTCAAGCGTCCCGGACTGGATGCAATGTTGGATGAAATCAGAGCCGGTAATGTCGCCACCGTCATTGTCAAGGATCAAAGCCGCATCGGTCGTGATGTTGTCGAGGTCGGACTTTTGAAGCGCACCTTTGACGAGTACAACGTGCGCTTTATCGCCGCCAACGACAACCTTGATACGGCAAACGGTTTCGATATTATGTCTATCTTTCGTGACGTCATAAACGAGTGGTACGTTGCCGACACAAGCCGTAAGATTAAGACGGTTTTCAAGTCAAGAATGGGAAAGGGCCTGCGCTGTTCCGGCTCCGTTTCCTACGGCTATCTCCCTTCCCCTGAGAACAAGGGCGAGTGGATCATTGACGAGGAAGCCGCTGCGGTCGTGCGCCGGATATACCACAGCGTCCTTGCAGGGGAAAGCATTGCCGCCATCGGTCGTGCGCTTCGCGCCGATAAAATCCCAATCCCCTCCGAGCATTGGAAGCGCATCGGTCAGCCCGTCCGTGCAGCGAAGTACGCAGACCCCTATGCATGGTCGGCAACCACCATCGGCTATATCCTCAAACGCCCAGAGTATATGGGGAACAAGGTTCTGGGGAAAACCGTCTGCGAGAACTACAAGACCAAAAGCAAACGCAGGACTGCGCCGGAAGAACAGTTTGTTTTTGAGGGGGCGATTCATGCCATCATCGACGAGGAAACATGGAACAATGTTCAGCGTCTCAGGGAGACGAAACGCCGCCAGCCCAAGCGCAGGACGGCGTCCAACCGCCTGACGGGGATGCTCTACTGCGCCGATTGCGGGGCGAAGATGACGTTTCGCAGCAATCTGGTACGGGACAAATGGCTGGACGAATCGTTTGTATGCGGCGGCTATCGCAGGCTGACCCACGACTGTACCATGCACTATATCTCCGCTAAGAAAATCGAAGCTGCCATTCTGTCCACGATTCAGCGTGTGAGCTGGTATGTGCGCAGCAACGAAAAGGAGTTTGCCGAGCGTGTCCGGCAAGCGTCCGAGCGTCGGCAGACAGCGAGCGCAAAGGAATACCGGCAGAAGTTGGAGCGTGCAAAACGGCGGTGCGGCGAGCTTGATGAGCTTGTAAAAAAGCTGTATGAGGGAAACGCCACGGGCAAGATTCCCGACAGGCATTTTACCCGACTGCTTGCTGAGTACGACCGGGAACAGACGGAACTGGAAGCCTCCATGGACGAATGGCAGACGGCGCTTGACAACCGGAACGCAGAAAGGCTGAAAACGGACAGCTTTATCAAGCTGGTGAACCGCTACACCGACTTTACCGAGCTGACCACGCCTATGCTCAATGAGTTTATCGAGAAAATTGTTGTGCATGAAGGCGAGGGACGAGGCAACAACCGCCGTCAAAGACTGGATATTTATCTGAACTTTATCGGCGCTTTTGAAGTCCCCGCCGAAATCGTCACGCCCATGGAGAAGGAGGAACAGTGCCGGAAGCAAGCGCATGAAGAAGCCCTGAAAGAGCGGCGAAAAGCCCGTGAGGAGAAGCGCAACGAAGAACGCAGGGAGCTTACCGCAAGGAAACAGGCTGGATTGCTCACGCCGGAGGAAGAAACCGCCTATGAAGCGCATCTCACAAATCAAAGGGCATGGCAAAAGGAATGGCGGGACAAGCGCAGAGCAGCCCAACCTCCGAAACCGCCCAAGCCTCGTTCCATCCAGGTGCTTTTGGAGTGCGACAAGACCGGACTTGCCATGACCGAGGAGGAACGGGAACGCCTTTCCGAATACCGCCGCAGAAAGAGGGAACAGCACAGGGAGTGGCGAAAACGGCAGAAGGAGAATCAGCCGCCGAAGCCGAGGACGCTCAAGGAGATTTCCGCTGCGCAGGAGGCCGGAGAAGCCCTCACCGCAGAGGAAGAAAAACGCCTGCATGAAAGCCGCACCCGCAAAAAACGTCAACGACAGGAGTTGATCCGGCAAGCGGAAACTGACCCCGAAGCGGCGGCAATGCTGGCTAAGATAAGAGCGGACCAATGCGCAGCCGCCACAAAATCCCGGCAGAAGATGTATGAGGAAGCGGCGAACGGAAACCCGGAAGCCATTTTGCGCTATGAAAAGCACCTTGCGATGAGACGGGAGAACTACCGCAACAAGAAAAACGATATGGAGGTATCAGCATGAACGAACTGAAAGACCGCATTCACGAAAACGGCATCGACTATATCCTCTGCGGAGACTACTACATCCCCGAATGGCAGATTCCGCAGAACGACCGCCCAATCGGACACTATGGGCGAATGAGAAAAGCGTACCTCAAAGAATACCGTCCTGCGCTGTATGCGGGATATATCGCCCGTGGAACGCTGTTTGACCATTGCGCCGATATAAACGAACAGGCGCAGCGGCGTCTCGAGGTGATGATGGAGCAAATCGTCCATGAATGGGGCGTCAAAGAGGAAATGAAGTCCACAGACCCGCTGGGCTGGGCAAGCCTGATGAATCAGGCACGGCACTGCGCCGATGAGGTTATTTTGAACGAGCTTGTTTACGATTGACGGTCAAGAGCCGGGAAAATCCGAAAACAGCCAACAGGAACGCTCTGGATGAGGAATGGCTCGCCGGAGCGTTTTCTGTTTGAAAATCGCTGCTTTTTCCAAGTCAAGAGCCGCAAAAATCACTGAAATCCGCATCAACGGGAAACCTGCCTTGTGATGATACGAAAACAAACTCGAAAAAACAATATATTTACGCCCAATGGATTGAAAATTTCACCACATCGTGATATACTGCTTCCAGTAATTTTGTATTATCGGAAGTTAGGAGGGCGCTGCAATGGGCGTGAGATATGACAGGCTTTTCCACATGATGATTGATAGAAGGATTACGAATGCGCAACTTATGAAAATGTGCGGGTTCAGCGCCAATATTATCACAAGGCTCAAAAAGAACGAGTACATTTCCATGGAGAGCTTGGAAAAGCTGTGCAAGACACTGGGCTGTAAAGTGGATGATTTACTCGTCTTTGACGATGACGAAAGCTGAAAGGAGGAAAAGCGGAATGGAATCGAATTTTGATTTTTTGAGCAAGGACTTTCCCGTACTGGCGAATTTCGGAAAGCTGGCGGAACAATACTGCTTTTCCGACTCAAATTCGTGTCTGATAAAATTAGGGATGCTCGGCGAAACCATCGTCAACCTGATGTTCACCTATGACGGTGTAAAACTTCCATACGATAACACAGCCGTTACTCGCATTGATACACTCATGAGAGAGGGCTTGCTTCCACGCGACCTTTGCGATATTCTTCACGCTTTGAGAAAGGCTCGAAACAAGGCAAGTCATGAAAACTATGCCTCTGTTGACGAAGGAAAGACCCTTTTGCAGATGGCATACGGTTTGTGCGAATGGTTCATGCAAACCTATGGCGATTGGAGCTATCAAAACCGACCGTTTGTTATGCCTTCTGAATTATCCGCAACTCAAGCTGAGAACAAGGAACAGGAAAAGAAGCTGGAAGACGAACTCTCAAAGCAGGCTGAACAGACCGCCGCAGCCGCTTCAAAGGTGTCCCAGGAAGAACGCAAAAAGCAGTCGGCATGGGCAGCCGGAAAGCGTCAGAAATCTGAAGCGGAAACAAGGTATCTCATTGACGAACAGCTTCGCAAGGTCGGATGGGAAGCAGACACCGAGAACCTGCGATATGCGAAGGGAACTCGCCCTGCAAAGGGCAGGAACATGGCAATCGCCGAATGGCCGACAAATTCCCAGCTTGGCAATAAGGGCTACGCCGATTATGCGCTTTTCGTCGGGCTGAAATTAGTTGGCGTTATAGAAGCAAAAGCCATCCATAAGGATATTCCGTCTGTTATAGACTACCAATGCAAGGACTATCCTCGAAACATCCGGGTGGAAGACGCCCAATATCAGATTGACACATGGGGAGATTTCAAGGTTCCCTTTACCTTTGCCACCAATGGCAGACCGTATCTGGAGCAGTATAAAACGAAATCCGGCATTTGGTTCTTGGACTTACGTCAGCCGTCCAATTCACCGAAAGCTCTGCACGGCTGGATAAGCCCTACGGGTATTGAGGAACTGTTGGGGCAGGATATTGAAAGCAAGAACGCCGACCTGCAACAGATGCCCTATGACCTTCTAACCGACAAAGACGGGCTTAATCTAAGACCCTACCAGCTCAATGCAATTAAAGCGGCGGAAAAAGCTATTGTAGACGGTAAACAAACCGTTCTGCTTGCTATGGCGACAGGAACGGGTAAGACGAGGACAGTTCTCGGAATGATCTACCGTTTCTTAAAGACGGAACGCTTCCGCAGAATCCTTTTCCTTGTTGACAGAACATCCCTTGGCGAACAGGCACAGGACGTGTTCAAGGAAGTCAAACTGGAAGACCTTATGACCCTTGATGATATTTATAACATCAAGGAACTCGAAGATAAGGTTATTGAGAAAGAAACTCGCATTCAGGTGGCAACCGTTCAAAGCATGGTGAAGCGCATCCTTTACAATGCTGATGAGACGATGCCAGCGGTTTCCGACTATGATCTGATAATTGTCGATGAAGCCCATCGGGGCTACATTCTGGATAAGGAGATGGGTGAAGACGAACTGCTTTATCGTGACCAGGTGGACTATCAGAGCAAATATCGTGCTGTCATCGAATACTTTGATGCCGTGAAAATCGCACTTACCGCTACTCCGGCTCTACAGACTACCGAGATTTTCGGGCAGCCTGTGTTCAAATATACCTATCGTGAGGCAGTTATAGAAGGATACCTTGTTGACCATGACGCCCCGCACGAACTGAAGACAAAACTCAGCAGTGAGGGAATCCATTACAGACCTGGCGATACCGTAACGGTTTATGACCCCGTGACCGGGGAGATTACCAACAGCGAACTATTGGACGACGAGCTTGATTTTGATATTGATTCTTTCAATCGGCAAGTGATTACCGAGCCGTTCAACAGGACTGTGCTTACGGAAATCGCCCGTGACATTGACCCAGAAGCTCCAAAGGAACAGGGGAAAACCCTTATCTATGCGGTTGATGACCAACATGCTGATATGATCGTGTCTATCCTAAAAGAAATCTACTCCGAGACAGGTGTAGATAATGATGCGATTATGAAAATCACGGGGAGCGTCGGCGGCGGCAACAGGAAGAAAGTACAGGAAGCCATCAAGCGGTTTAAGAACGAGGACTATCCGAGCATAGCCGTCACGGTTGACCTGTTGACAACGGGAATTGACGTGCCTGAGATTACTGCGCTTGTATTTATGCGCCGGGTGAAATCCCGCATTCTCTTTGAGCAGATGCTTGGGCGTGCAACCCGTCTCTGCCCGGAGATTCATAAGACGCACTTTGAAATCTACGATCCTGTCGGCGTGTATGATTCACTTGAGCCGGTCAACACTATGAAACCGGTCGTTGCCAATCCTGCTACGTCATTCGAGCAGCTTATTGACGGGCTTGAAGCTCTTGACAGTGAGGAACAGGTCACGAACCAAATCAATCAGATCATCGCAAAGCTGCAACGCAAGAAGCGCAGTATGAGTGAAAAGGACGTGGCGCACTTCATCGACCTGTCCGGCGGTCTTGACCCCACACAATATATTGAACAGCTTGGGCAGGAATCTGCGGAAGCCGCCAAAAACAGGATACTTGCAAACAGGCAGCTTTTCAAAATGTTGCAGGAGAATAACGCCAACGGAGGCAGACCGGTTGTGATTTCCGACAAGGAGGATGAGCTTATCGGTCACACACGGGGCTATGGCGACAAGGACAGACCGGAGGATTATCTGGATGCGTTCTCTGAATATGTCAAGACAAACATGAATCAAATCGCTGCACTGAATATCGTCTGCACCAGACCAAAAGACTTGACCCGTGAGGATTTGAAGTCTCTGCGCTTGACGCTGGACCGGGAAGGCTACACCACCCAACAGCTCAATACGGCAATCTCCCAGATGACGAACGAAAGGATAACAGCGGATATTATCAGTTTGATTCGCCGCTATGCTATTGGTTCTGCTCTTATCAGCCATGAAGCAAGAATCCGCAGGGCTGTTGACAAGCTCACGAAAGCGCACTCGTTCTCCAAGCAGGAACTGAACTGGATTAAGCGCATGGAAACCTATCTAATGAACGAATCCGTTCTGAATGTCAAGGTCTTTGACGAGGACGCCCGTTTCAAAGAGCAGGGAGGATTCAAAAAAATCAATAAAGTGTTCCAGAACCAGCTTGAAAGCATTGTTTTGGAACTGAATACCTATCTCTACGATGACGGAGGAAATGCTGCATGAACACACAGGAAATTGTATCGAAGCTCTGGAATCTCTGCAATGTGCTGAGGGATGATGGCATCACATATCACCAGTATGTCACCGAGCTTACCTACATCCTTTTTCTGAAGATGGCAAAAGAAACGGATACGGAAAGCAAATTCGCCGATGGCGTTATTCTTGAAGAAGGCAGCAATTTGACGCCGGAACAGGAAGCGAGAAATAACGAGAAAAAGATTGTGCAGACCTACAGTTGGAATAATCTGGTCAGCAAATCCGGCATTGAGCTGCACAGTTACTACAAGACCGTTCTACGCTTATTCGGCACATATTGCACAGGCCGTGTCCGTGAAATCTATCAGGGTGCTGCCACCAATATTGACGAGCCGAAAAACCTTGAGAAGATCATCACGACGATTGATGGTCTGGACTGGTATTCCGCCCGTGAAGAAGGACTCGGAAATCTCTACGAAGGCCTTTTAGAGAAGAACGCCAATGAGAAGAAATCCGGCGCAGGGCAGTATTTCACTCCCCGTGTGCTGATTGACGTTATGACTAAACTGATGAAGCCACAGCCCGGAGAACGCTGCAACGATCCCGCTTGCGGTACTTTCGGCTTTATGATCGCCGCCAGCCAGTATGTCAGAGAGCAGACGGATGACTTTTTCACGCTGGACGCTGAAACCGCCCGCTTTGAAAAAGAGGAAGCCTTTACCGGCTGCGAGCTTGTTCATGACACGCACCGTTTGGCGCTGATGAACGCCATGCTCCACGGCATTGATGGCAAGATTATTTATGGCGATACGCTGTCCAATGTGGGCAAGTCCATGAAGGGCTACAGCCTGGTTCTCACTAACCCTCCGTTTGGAACAAAGAAAGGCGGAGAACGAGCCACCCGTGATGACTTCACTTTCCCCACAAGCAATAAGCAGCTCAACTTTCTCCAGCACATTTATCGCAGCCTGAAAACTGATGGCAAGTCCCGTGCAGCCGTTGTTCTGCCCGACAACGTGCTGTTTGCCGACGGCGATGGAGAACGCATCCGCAAGGACTTAATGGACAAGTGCAATCTCCACACCATTCTCCGCTTGCCTACGGGCATCTTCTACGCGCAGGGCGTAAAGACGAATGTTCTGTTCTTTACAAGAGGCAAGACGGACAAGAACAACACAAAAGAAGTCTGGATTTATGACCTTCGCTCCGATATGCCCTCCTTCGGCAAGACGAACCCGCTGAAAAGAGAGCATTTTGACGAGTTTGTTGCGTGCTACGCCGATGGCGACCTGAGCAGACGCAAGGAAACCTACAGTGACGAAAACCCCAATGGCAGGTGGCGCAAATTCACCATTGATGAGATTAAGGCTCGTGATAAGACAAGCCTTGACATCACTTGGATGAAGAACGGCAACAGCGCAGATGACCGTACCCTTGCCGAGCTGCTATATGAAATTAAGGAAAAATCCTCCAATATTGCGGATGCTGTTTCCGAATTGGAGAAGTTGATCGGAGAGGTGGAAGAATAATGGATACCAAAGCATTGCGCCAGAAGATTCTTGACCTCGCTATCCGTGGTCAGCTTGTCCCGCAAGACCCGAATGATGAGCCTGCTTCCGTCCTGCTCGACCGTATTCGTGCTGAAAAGCAGAAGATGGTTAAAGAGGGCAAACTCAAAGCCAAGGACATCAAGAATGATTCTGTTATCTTCGTTGGTGAGGATAATTTGCATTATGAGAAGTTCGCCGACGGCAGCGTAAAATGTATTGAGAACGAGATACCATTCGACCTGCCGGAGAGATGGGAATGGGTGAGATTGCAGAGCATTTGTAGCATGTCAAATGGTGTGGCTAAGCGTAATGGTTCAGATGGAACTGGGACAATTGTGCTTCGCCTTGCTGACTTGGGTGAAAGAGAAATATCCTTCTCTGATACTCGCAGTGTAATACTTACGGATGATGAAATCAGGAAATATGCCCTTTTTGTCGGTGATGTTCTTTTTATTAGGGTTAATGGAAGCAAGGAGAATGTGGGTAAATCCTTTTATTTTGATAATGAATCTTTTCCCGTTGCATATTGCGATCATTTGATTCGCTGTACACCAACGGGGGTGTTACGTGGAAAGTTGTTATCCATGTTTATGCGATGCGGATATGTGCGGCAACTCATTGATGAGCGTATGGTTTCGGCAGCGGGGCAAAACACTATAAGCCAGCCATCTTTGGCAACAATACTACTACCAGTGCCGCCACTGAAAGAGCAAGATCGCATCAGCCATAGACTTAATAATGCGGATAATTATATCTCTCAGATTTACAACTCAAAACAAAGACTGGCTGATTTAGTTTTGCACACAAAGGCAAAAATCCTCGACCTCGCCATTCGTGGTCAGCTTGTACCACAAGACCCGAATGATGAGCCTGCCTCCGTTCTGCTGGAACGCATCAGAGCAGAGAAAGAAGAACTCATCCGACAGGGAAAAATCAAGCGGGACAAGAAGGAGTCTATCATCTTCCGAGGTGAGGATAACTCTTATTATCTGAGGACGGGAAATCTCGAAGAATCCTTGGACGCTTGGCAGTTTGATGACCTTCCTGAAACATGGGAAATCTGCTGTTTGGGAGATGTATGCGACTATGGGGACTGCATCAATGTTAACACCGCAGATATTGGAGAAGACGCTTGGATTCTCGACCTTGAAGATATTGAGAAAGACACCGGTACAGTCCTCAAAAAAGTCACAAAGGCTCAGCGAAGTTCAGTCAGTACAAAGCACCGATTTCACTCCGGGCAGGTCTTATACAGCAAGCTACGTCCCTGCCTTAACAAAGTTGTCTTATCAGACGACGAGGGGTATTGTACTTCAGAAATACTCCCCTTGGAATTTGATAGATTCGTACTCCCGGAATATGCACGATACTATCTTATGTCGGCAACCTTTTTGGCCTACGCAGATCGTTGCTCCTATGGCGTTAAGATGCCGCGCATGGGAACTGCGGACGGCAAAAAAGCAATTTTTCCTTTGCCGCCGTTAGCAGAACAGGAACGCATTGTGAAAGAAATAGAACGCTATTTCTGTCAGCTAACCAGAATATCGGAAGCTCTTGCATGACAATCAGCCACTCTCTTGAAAGCGGAGAGTGGCTGTTCCTTTACCACGTTACTATTTTATCGACAAGGGCTTGTTGTTCGCTTGCAGTCCTGCGGAGATAGATGCGAGTGGTTTCAATGCTCTCGTGACCCATCAGGTCGGCGAGCAGAGCAATGTCGTTGTACTTTTCAAGGAAATTCTTGGCGTAGCGATGACGGAACGAGTGCGGGTAAACAACTTTCTTGTCCAGGCCGTATTTGTCAGCATAGTTCTTGAGCTGTTGAGAAATGCCACGGGTCGTGATGCGCTCACCGTACCTGTTGAGAAACAAATAACCGGAGGAACGGTTCGTTTCCTCCAGCCATGCCATCGTTTCCGTTCTGAGCTTTTTCGGTATATAGAGCCGCCGCAGTTTCCCACCTTTGGTGTAAAGATCGAAGTAGCCGATTTCAACGTGTTCGACCTTTATCTGAATCAGCTCACTTACTCTTGCACCGGTAGCAGCCAGATACCATATAACGAAATACCATTCCATGATGCCGTCTTTTTTAAGCTGTTTTTTCAAGAAATTGTAGTCGGCGTTGCTGATTACATTCTCCAGAAAGTTCTTCTGCTGAACCTTTACCGCTTTCAGACGCAAGGCGGCATAGCCGAGAAATTCGAGGTATTTATTGATGCCCTGTATCCTCAGGTTGACGGTCTTAGGCTTGAAAAACTCCATCAGATACCCCTTGTACGCCAGCAGGTTTTCGCTGCTTATCCCGTCGTAGTGGGTCTTAAAATACTCCACCGTCCAGAGATAAGACGTGATCGTGTTCTCCGAAAGATTGCTCTTGCGAAGATGTTCCTCAAAGGAAATTTTGGTCTTCATGAAAGAAACCTCCATAACATTTTTTGCGTTTAGACGCACCGAATATTATAGAGGAAAGGTGTGTACAGCTCTTATTATGAGAAGGTCGGAAGCGAGGTGTGCTGTATTGATGCAGAAATTCCTTTTGAGGTTCCAGCTACTTGGGTGTGGACACGGTTAGAAAGCTGCTGTATCAAGGAGATTCGTCGTGGTAAAGCCCCAAAATACGTTGATAAGAGCGGCGTTCTTGTTTTCGCACAAAAGTGTAACACAAAGCACAACGGGATCGATATTGGCTTGTCGTTGTATCTTGATGTAACAACATTAGGACGATACCCAGACGATGAGTATATGCAGGACGGTGATGTGGTAATCAACTCAACCGGAACCGGCACGTTGGGGCGTGTAGGCCTTTATCGAGTAACCGATAATATTGCCGGACTTCCCATAGTTCCCGATTCTCATGTTACCATCATTCGTTGTTCCAGCAGCATCCAGGGGTTCTATCTGTATGCGTTTTTGAAAGCGCATCAGGAAGAGCTTGAAAAGAAAGGTGAAGGATCAACCAACCAGAAGGAGTTGAAGCCACTTACGCTAAAAGAGATGCTTATCGCACTGCCGCCAGTATCTGAACAGCAACGAATTGAGGACACAATAAGCATCGCATTCTCACATATATCCACAGTGGAAAAGAGCCTTAGCTGAGACTCTTTTCCATGCGCTCTATTGCAGAAAAAGCATCTTTAAGTTTGAAGCAAATCGTTTTCTGTTCCTCAAGTGGCGGTACTGGATATAGCCAATTCTCAATGTTGTCCTTGCTTATAGACGGAGAATTGTCGCCTTTCATGTATTGGTTCAATCCGTTCACCACATACCTTGATACCATCAGGAAAAACATAAATTCCGGCAAGAACACGCCATTGGAATTACAGATATAAAAACCTGTTGAAGCAATACAATGGCTGTGTTCCTCCTCTACCAGAGCTATGTTTTCGAGATAAGGTCTGACCAACGAGAACAATACACTTCCGCTTTTGACTGCACGGCTTGCTCGGCTGGGAGTCTTCGACACAGGTAGGCGTTTAGCTTCTTTGATGCAGTGGTTTCGATTGTCGATTGCATCAATATCGATGTAATCAAAAAATTCGCCCTGGGGCTTTATACTTGTCATGCCCTCAAAACAGGAATACCCCCTGCACCACGCCCAGCTTTCGGGAATCTCAAATGGGATATTATCGTCAATGCAAAGTACCTTGCCGTCAATCTTCTCATAATAAGAGTTATCCTCACCTCGGAAGATGACAGATTCCTTCTTGTCACGTTTGATTTTGCCCTGTTTGATGAGCTCTTCTTTCTCTGCACGGATGCGTTCCAGAAGAACGGAGGCAGGCTCATCATTCGGGTCTTGTGGGACAAGTTTGCCGCGGATGGCAAGGTCAAGGATTTTTGTTCTTGCCTGATTTGCTAGTTGGAAAGTACGCTCTTTATTCTCAGTAATAACCTGAATCTCATTCAAACAAGTATGCGAAAAATCCAATAATCGCATGATCTCATTTTCAGGTGGAATGGGTATAAGCGTTTCTGCAATAATTGATTGATTTAGGTTTGGCTGTTGCCCACCTTTTGCCTTCATTCTGATGTTTTCATAATTGTAAGAAAAAAACATCTTCACAAGCTGGGAAACTCCAGCGTTTCCTCCCCAAACTTGTATGGCTGCACACGCTTGATTTGTACAGGCGGCAATGCCAAGTTCAGAAATCTGCCCCCTCGTCTTTCCCTCTCCATACATGGCTACAACCAATGTTCCGACAGGATAAATTTGACAGTTTGTTTCTTGCACAGCCAATTCAGTAATATAATCCGTTGCAGACTTTATAATATTGTCACAGGTTGCGGCACTCGTAATCCATGATATTTTTCCACCCACATAATATTCGGTGTTACTTTTAAGTGGCGTTGCTCCTGTTCCAATACTTGCAATGTTCTTTATTCTGCTCCACGCCCAGCCCTCCGGCAAGTCGAATGGTATCTCATCTTCAATGCATCTCACGCTGCCATTGGCGAACTTCTCATAATGCAAATTACACAAAACAGATCAGCCCGATTATCCATCAAAGATAGTCGGGCTTTTCTCATACCCAAAATCAAAAAGGAGGAACACACCCATGCCAAAGTATCAACCCATCATCCCGCCGGAGCTGCAATCGGAGGAAGAAAAGAAGCTGCTGGCAGAACGGGAACGCAACGAAATCAAGCTGAACTACCACAGGAACCGGCTCAAAGCTCTTGAACATGAAGAAAAACAGCTCTACCGCAAAGCGAGGAATCACCGAATCTTTACCCGTGGCGGTATGTTGGAAGCGTTTCTGTTAAAGCCCACTTTGCTGACGGACGAGCAGGTGCATTCCCTGCTGAAAGTGCTGTTTCACAAGCCGGAAACAAACGAAATTCTGAACCGCATGATTGCCGACGCCGAAAAAAGGATTGAGGAGGACGCCGACGATGGGAAGACCCTGTAGAATACAGGGCGCAATTATACACCGTTCCGGTGCTAATGTGCGTTCTGCGAAGCCACGCTCCCGGTGCAGAGCCCCTCCGCTATGAGATTTCTCCGCTGCGCTCCAAAATCAATCAGTGGAAACTGCATTTCCCCTGCGCCGGTAAACCGGCTACCCCATTGCACGCTTGTCATGCTGGAACAGCTTGCCTCGGCAAGCCGTTCCCCACGCCAAGCCCCGAACAGTCTGATGGAAATCAGGCTGTATTTTTTTGCCTCTGCGCAGAAAGAAGGTGATGCCTTTGTCCTGTCCGCATTTCAAAATCGCCATCCGCAAGCGGAGCGAACGGCAATCCGCCGTTGCCGGAGCAGCGTATCAGAGCGGAGAAAGACTATTTTCCGAATACGACCTGAAGACCAAGAACTACCGCTACAAGGCTCAGGAAGTGCTTCACAAGGAAATCCTGCTTCCCGCCCATGTTCCCCCGGCGTACTGCGACCGGCAGACGCTTTGGAATGCCGCCGAGAGAATCGAAAAACAATGGAACGCCCAGCTTGCGAGGGGAATCATTATGGCGCTGCCGAGAGAGCTACCGAAGGAGCAATATGCGCCCCTCGTCCGCGATTACTGCATGGAGCAGTTTGTCTCCAAGGGTATGTGCGTGGACTTTGCCGTTCACGACAAAGGGGATGGCAACCCTCACGCCCATGTCATGCTGACCATGCGGGCGATGGACGAAAACGGCAAGTGGCTGCCCAAGTCCAGAAAGGTATATGTACTGGACGAAAACGGCGAGAAGATACGGCTGCCCGGCGGCGAGCCGAAAAGCCGCAAGGAAGATACCGTTGACTGGAACAGCAAAGCCAACGCCGAATTGTGGAGGTCGGCATGGGCGGATACGGTCAATCGGTACTTCGAGAAAAACGGAATCCCCGAACGGCTTGATCTTCGCTCTTATGAACGGCAAGGGATAGACAGGGTTCCCACCGTCCACCTCGGCCCTTCTGTTTCTCATATGGAGGCAAAGGGCATACGGACGGAAATCGGAGACTACAACCGCACCATCAAAGCCCATAACGCCGCCGTAGGGACGCTGAAAAAGCTCATTTCTTCGCTGGAAAGCTGGCTTGCCGAAACGAAGGAGAAGCTGTCGCTGCTGTTCGCCAAAGAGGAAAAGAAGCCCACACTCATTTCCCTGCTGAACGATTATGCCGGCATCCGAAAGGGAGAACGCCGGGAATGGAGCAGCTCAGGGCAGCAGAAGGGCGCAGTCCTCGATCTCAAATTCATTTCCTCCGCTTTTGCCTGGATGCAGTCCGCAGGCGTCACCACATTGGAAGATTTTGAAAACCTCGTTGCGATGCAGAAGCCCATTCTCGATAAAATCTCCGCCAACGACAAACAGCTCCGCAAGCTGAACAGGAGTATGGAACACATCGAGAATTTCAATCGATATTCGCCCATCTATGCGCAATCCCAAAAGGGCTTTGCCGGGGCGAAGGAGAAATATGCCGCCGAACACAAGGCAGAGCTGGAAGCGTTCGCAAAGGCCGTGCGATACCTGAAAGCGAACCGTCTCACCGCCGCCGAGCTAAACGAATGCCGCAAACAGCGGGATGCGCTCAGAGCCGAGAACAGAAAGCTCTGGGCGGAGCTGACGGCGCTCAATCTCGACCCGGAGATGATTCGAGGCATCCGGCGCTGCGTGGATACCGTATTGAACCATGCGGGAGAAATCCCCGAAAGCAAGCCCAGCACCTTTGCACGGTTGACAACGGAAAAGGAAGCTGTGCAGACCGACAGAACCCAACCGCCAAGCAAACGCCCCGAACAGGAGCGTTAATTTTATTTATGAAAGGAATATGCCGCTATGGAAAACAGGAAAAAACTCAATCCCGACCCCGTTACGTTCAGCATCTTCGGAGAAAAGCTGCGTATCTTTTTCGATGAAGACTGCATCCGCATCATGGGGACGGACGCAGCGGAAATCTTAGGCTTTGCCAACGGGCGAAACGCCGTCGCACGGTATTGCCCCGACAGGATCATGCATCCCATGAAGACCGACAAGGGGCAGCTCATTCAGGCTTCCGCCATTACGGAGGAAGATATGGAAAAGCTCCTTGCCCATGCTCATGCCGACAGCACCACTCTCAATTTTCTCCGTCTGCTTCTGCTCCTTGATGTTCCCGCCAAGTATGAGGAATACAAAAAGGCGCAAGCAAGGAAGAAAGCGCCCCGTATCCCCAGGAACACCGCAACGCCCTCGAAATGGAGGGGAACGAAACAGCCGGTTCAGGGCGCAAACGCCAAACCCAAAAATGTAAATCGGCTTGCGGAGGAAAAGAATCCTTACCGCTTCTGGTACGACGAGACGAATCCCATCCGCCGCATGGCGAAGCGCATTCTCTCCGGCTTCCCTCTGGAGGACGGAACGCCGCTCAATGCGCTTTTTGATTTGGACGATGCGTTTCTTGCCCACCTGACCCTTGCGGCAGAGTGGGACGATGAAACGTGTGAAAAGTATCTGGAGGCTCTTGCCCTCGACTAAACGGCACGACTGCGGGGAGGGCGTCATGTTCGGCGTCCTCCTCGCCATTACGGAGGTGAAATATGCACTACACACAAGAGCAGATCGACCGGGCAAACGCTGTCAGTCTGGAAGATTTTCTCCGTTCACAGGGGGAAGAATTGAAAAAAAGCGGACGGGAATACCGCTGGAAAAAGCACGACAGCCTGACCGTTCGGGGAAACAAATGGTTTCGGCACAGCCAAAGCAAAGGCGGTTTTCCCGTTGATTTTGTCATGGAGTTCTATGGCAAGTCCTTTTCCGAAGCCGTGGCTCTGCTGCTGCACGATACGGGCTATATGCCGGATAAGCAGGAACCGCAGTTCCGCCTTCCGGCTCGGAGCGGAACCAACGAAGCCGCTTATCGCTATCTGTCAGAGAAAAGAAAAATTGCGCCGTCCCTGCTGGATGTATTTTTCAAAGCGGGGGATATTTTTGAGGACGCTGCGCACAGGAATGTGGTTTTCATCGGCAGGGACAAAGACGGAATCCCTCGCTGCGCCCACGCAAGAGGCATGGAGGATCAAAGCCGCAGAGATGTGTCCGGCTCGGACAAATCCTGCGGCTTTTCCTATCGCGGGAGCGGTAATCAACTGTTCGTGTTTGAAGCGCCGATTGATCTGCTTTCCTTCGTCTGCCTGTATTCGGACAAGTGGATGCAGCGGAGCTATGTCTCTCTCGGCGGCGTGTCCGGCAAAGCCCTTGACCGCTTTCTCTCTGAACGCAGGGACGTTCGGAAGGTGTTCCTCTGCACGGATAATGATGAAGCCGGAAATGCGGCGGCACAGCGGCTTGCTCAAAGCAGCGCGGACGGCATTGAAGTCGTTCGCTTTTCTCCTGCCATGAAGGACTGGAACGAGGTGCTGTGCCATGCGGATCGGTTCCCGAACAGGAAGTACCATGCGGAAAGCACCACATTAAAGGAAGCCGCTGCCGAAAAGCCGGTGCCGATGATTCGCATGAGCGATGTTGTAAGCGCAGAGGTGGAATGGCTCTGGAAGCCCTATATCCCCTTCGGCAAGGTGAGTATTTTGCAGGGCAACCCCGGCGAGGGCAAGACCTACTTTGCCATGCAGCTTGCGGCGGCCTGCACCAACAGAAAGCCGCTCCCCTGCATGGACGAGCTGGAGCCGTTCAATATGATTTATCAGACCGCAGAGGACGGGCTGGGAGATACGGTGCGTCCGCGACTGGAGGAAGCGGGAGCCGACCTTGACAGGATTCTGGTGATAGACGATGGGGACAAACCGCTTACTCTGACGGATGAGCGGTTGGAGAAAGCAATCCGGGAGAACCATGTGCGGCTTGTCATCATCGACCCGATACAGGCTTTTTTAGGCGCAGACGTGGATATGAACAGAGCCAATGAGGTACGCCCCGTATTCCGCAAGCTGGGGGATATTGCACAGGATAACCGCGTTGCTATCCTTCTCATCGGGCATTTGAATAAGGCAAACGGCATGACCAGCCTACAGCGCGGACTCGGTTCCACGGATATTGTTGCAGCCGTGCGCAGTGCGCTGTTCATTGGAAAACTGAAGGACGACCCGACTATCCGCATCCTGACCCATGAGAAAAGCTCCCTTGCCCCTGCCGGTGATTCCATCGCCTTTTCTCTGGGGGACGGCGAGGGTTTTTCGTGGATTGGAGCGGTTGAAATCACCGCCGACCAGCTTTTATCCGGCGCAAAGGAAGCCCCGTCCAAAGCTACGAAGGTCGAGCAGGGCGTGAAGCTGCTGGAGGAAATGCTGCGAGACGGAGCGAAAGCGTCCAACAGGGAGATTCTTGCTAGGGCAAAAGGTCTTGGCATTTCCCGCCGGACGCTGAACGATTCAAAGGCGAGACTGGCAGGACGGCTCAAATCCGAACCGACGGCGGATGGGAGCTGCGTCTACAGCCTCATCTTCTGACGAATCCCGGCAGGCTTGGCAGACTTTCAGATACCCGAAAATGTTTGCCATCCTGCCGAGGGTATCCCTTTCGACCGCCCCGATGCTGATAAACACGTGGAATTTTCATTCTACAGGAGGATTTTCAATGACCGATAAAACCAATAAGCAGGAAAACGCTGCCACGCAGAGCGAAAGAAAGGCTCCCGTCATCTGCGAACGGATTGGGAACACAAAGTTCAATATCCACATCCATTTCAGTGAAACCAGCAAGGAGACGTTCACCGATAAGGTTGTTCGCCTTATTCAAAATGACCCCGACCTCAAAACGGGAACCGAATAAAAAGTAGAGAATTTTTTCTCGTTCCCTATTGACAACACCCGAAAGGGACGCTGATTACGGAGTGCGGAAAGATGCTTGCTGCTGCCGGATATGACGTGCGGGTTTTCAATGTTATCAGTTTCCAAAAGTCCATGCACTACAACCCGTTTGCGTATATCCGAAGCGAAAAAGACATTTTGAAGCTGGTGACGGCGCTCATAGCAAACACAAAGGGAGAGGGCAAAGGCGGCGACGACTTCTGGGTCAAGGCGGAAACGCTGCTCTATATGGCGCTGATTGGCTACATTCACTACGAACTTCCGCCCGCGGCGCAGAATTTTACGACGCTGATTGACATGCTGAACAGCATGGAAGTTCGCGAGGAGGACGAGGAATACCGAAATCCTGTTGACCTGATGTTTGAAAAGCTGAAAGCGGAAAAGCCGGAACACTTTGCAGTGCGGCAATATGCCAAATACCGGATGGCTGCTGGCAAGACCGCCAAGTCGATTCTGGTGAGCTGCGGCGCACGGCTTGCGGTGTTCGATATTCAGGAACTGCGGGAAATTACGGCTTATGACGAACTTCACCTTGATACGCTGGGAGATAAGCGGACTGCACTCTTCCTCATCATGTCCGACACGGATGCCAGTTTCAATTTTCTGATTAGTCTGGCGTATTCGCAGATGTTCAACTTGCTTTGCGAAAAAGCGGATGATGTGTATGGCGGCAGACTGCCTGTCCATGTGCGCTGCCTGCTGGATGAGTTCGCCAACATTGGGCAAATCCCGAACTTTGAGCGCTTGATTGCGACCATCCGAAGCCGAGAAATTTCGGCGTGCATTGTGCTTCAGGCGCAGTCTCAGCTCAAAGCGATTTACAAGGACAGTGCTGATACAATTGTCGGCAACTGCGATACGCTGCTCTTTCTGGGCGGCAAGGAAAAGACGACGCTGAAAGAAATGGAGGAACTGCTTGGGAAAGAAACAATCGACACATTCAACACCGGTGAAAGCCGCGGGCGCGAGGTATCGCACTCTCTGAACTACCAGAAGCTCGGAAAATCGCTGATGACGATGGACGAATTAGCCGTCATGGATGGCGGCAAGTGCATCCTCCAATTGCGCGGTGTTCGCCCGTTTTTATCCGAAAAATACGACATTACCAAGCATCCGAACTACAAATATCTGTCCGATTTTCATCCGAAGAACGCTTTCCATATCGAAAAATACTTGTCGCATCAGCTGAAACTGCGGTTGGAAGAAGAATTTGCCGCTATCGAAGTCGAGGTCAGCGGCACGTCCGAGGAAGAAGAAGCGCTTCTGGATGAATGGGCAGAGGAGCTTCAACAGCAGGCTGCCGAATCCGGCGGCCTTTTCTAATCCCAATATATGAATATGGAGGTATATTTCTATGGCATTTTTCTCGTCTGCAGTGACGGTACTGCAAACGCTTGTGATTGCCCTTGGCGCGGGTCTGGGCATCTGGGGTGTCATCAACCTGCTGGAAGGGTATGGCAACGATAATCCCGGCGCAAATGCTCATGTACGGTAAGGAAGCAAGCAACCGAAAACAAGAGATAGACCGCCAGCACTACACTATTCCGAACCAAAGACCAAAAGATAAGCATTGTGGGAAAATCTAAACTTTTGGATTTTCCTACAATGCCGACTACGGCGGAATCCCTCCCACTCCTTATATCTTTCTTTCCGTATACATTGAATTTGTATTTAGTAAATGCTATAATGTCCCTATTCAAATTATAAATGTGTTGAATTAGTTACATGTACATATTTTTTGTGCCGGAGGAAGTGAAATGAAACAAAAAATTTATCTCATTACAGGCTTAATGGCTTCTGGAAAATCTACAGTTTCCGATTTACTGGCAAAATCAATAGAAGAATGCGTCCATCTTCGTGGTGATGTGTTCCGAAAAATGATTATTTCAGGCAGAGAAAATATGTCAGCTACCCCATCAGCGGAAGCAGTCCGCCAGCTGTACCTTCGATACAAATTGACTGCTGATGCGGCAAGGTCATACTTTGACAACGGCTTTTCTGTAGTGATCCAAGATAACTACTACGGTGATGAATTAAACCGAATGATAAATTATCTGCATAAATACCCTGTTGAGGTTGTCGTTCTTTGTCCAGATGTGGAAACAATAAAA
>ERZ773264.162-NODE-162-length-97231-cov-66.029308_pt1 | contig 97231 bp, 81 predicted proteins | sample MGYA00511910_ERZ773264 | MGnify/ENA primary metagenome ERZ773264 (study PRJEB29015, sample SAMEA2737739) | human gut metagenome | biome: human gut; feature: human-associated habitat; material: faeces | place: China | collected 2012 ...
TATTTTGACATAAAAATACCGACCTCCAAAGTTAGATTTTTTAGGTCTAACTTTTTGGGGTCGGGTCATTGTACTGCTTTTTTATTTCAACAATAATAGAACCGTTGCCTTTTTGAATTTCAGACAAAATTTTATATTTTGTACCACTTCTGTCTAATTAAATTTTAAAATTTTTAAAAGGCAGTTTTTACAATATTTTTGTTATAAAATGTTAGCTGTTATCTACAATAATAAATAATTTTTAGGCTTTAAAACAAAAAATAAGTCTATTTCCCGTAAAAAATAACAGACTTCAAAACTTGATTTTGAAGTCTGTTAAAATATACTACAGGGGATAGATATTAAAAATTATTTATCTGCGAACATTGGAGTTGAAAGGTAACGGTCGCCTGTATCGGGAAGAAGCGCTACAATTATCTTACCCTTGTTTTCAGGGCGTTTAGCAAGCTCGGTTGCCGCATATACTGCCGCACCCGAAGAAATACCTACAAGCACACCCTCTGTACGGGCAATAGCTTTGCCTGTTGCAAAGGCTGCCTCGTTCTCAACAGCGAAGATTTCATCATATACTTTGGTATCAAGGGTTTCGGGGACAAAGCCTGCGCCGATACCCTGAATTTTGTGAGGACCTGCAACACCCTTTGAAAGTACAGGTGATGTAGCCGGTTCAACTGCAACGATTTTTACATTTGGATTTTTTGACTTAAGATATTTACCTACACCTGTTACGGTACCGCCTGTACCTACGCCTGCAACAAAAATGTCAATCTTGCCGTCTGTATCCTCCCAGATTTCAGGACCTGTTGTTGCAAAGTGAGCGGCAGGGTTTGCCTGGTTTACGAACTGACCCGGAATAAAGCTGTGCGGAATTTCACTTGCAAGTTCGTCAGCCTTTGCGATAGCGCCCTTCATACCTTTCGCACCGTCAGTAAGAACAAGTTCTGCGCCGTAAGCCTTAAGAAGATTTCTGCGTTCGATACTCATTGTTTCAGGCATTGTAAGAATAATTCTGTAACCTCTTGCGGCTGCTACCGCTGCAAGACCGATACCTGTGTTACCGCTTGTAGGCTCAATGATTACAGAATCAGATGTAAGCAAGCCTTTTTCTTCCGCATCATCAATCATAGCCTTTGCTACTCTGTCCTTAACACTTCCTGCCGGATTAAAATATTCAAGCTTTGCAAGTACAGGTGTGTCAAGTCCCTGTGCAGCAGAGTAATTATTGAGTTTCATAATAGGTGTTCTGCCAATAAGGTCAGTGATTTTCTCGTAAATTTTCATAATGCATTCTCCTTTATAATATAATGTTTATAGTAATGTTCGTAATTGAAATTCAATCCTTATTAAACCTAGATAAATTATAGGTATTATTATAGCACCGCAATATTGCATTGTCAACACTTAAATATAAATATTTCCGAATATTTCCGAAAAAAATAATAAATATCGAATTTTTAATGCTGATATGCAATATGTATAGAAATACAACGGGATTTTTTATAAACAAAATTATAAATATAATTGCAAATTTTTACAATATATGTTAAAATTAGAGCAATAATAAGCAAACGGATTTACCGTGAAATTTAAAAGAAGGTGTATAACTTTGAAAAAATGTTTTTCGATTGTACTGACTGTACTTATGGCGGTGATAGCTTTTACAGCTTTTTCATCAGTTAATGCTGTTTCTGTCGAAAGTAATCAATTGGTACATACTAACCAAACAGCGGACTTAGGAATACCTCCGCTTGACTTCGGCGATTCAAATGACTATGACAGCGGCGGTTCTGATTGGGGCGGCAGCTCTGACTGGGGCGGCAGTTCCGACTGGGGTGACAGTTCTGATTGGGACAGTTCAGACCACAGCAGTTCCGAAAGCAGCGGAGAAGGTCTTGGATTTGGCGGAACATTAGTTGTTTTCCTTATAGTTATCGGTATAGTTGTTTACGGCATGATAAGGAGCAAAAAGGACAGCAAAAGAACAACTACTACTGTTGGCAGATCACAGACAATTCAGCAGTCGGCAGGCAGAAATATTACACTTCCTGACCGTACGGCACAGATTTCAGACCTTATAAAGCAGAATGATCCGAACTTCTCGGCAGAAGATTTCCTTTCATTCTCAAGATATGTATATGTTACCATTCAGGACGCTTGGAGCAAGCGTGACCTTTCACCTGTAAGAATTTATTTACACGATAATCTCTACAATCAAACTCAAAAACAGATTGATCGCAAGATTGCAAACGGCGTAATCAATAAGATTGAAAATGTAGCCGTAAGTACAGCTTATCTTACAGCGTATCGCAGAGATAAAGAATTTGAGTATGTTACAGTTTATCTCAATGCCCGTCTTACAGACTATGAGATAAACGAAAAGACCGGTCAGGTTCTCCGTGGAGATCCTAATGCAAGATACGAGTTGAGGTACACACTTCGCTTTGCCCGTAATTCAAGCATTAAGACCACAAGTGCAAACAGTCAGACGCTTAAGTCACACAGTTGCCCGAATTGCGGTGCTCCTCTTGAAATGTCAAGTTCCGGCAAGTGCGAATACTGCGGAAGTACAATTACAACAGGTCAGTATTCATGGGTACTCAGCGAATATTCTTCTATTCGTAACGATACTGTTGACCAAGGCATTTATATTGAAAAAGATAACAATGCTCAAAACAATACAAATAATAATCAGTAATTTTTTATTGCTGTTCGGGACCGGGATTTTTCCCGGTCCCGATTTTTGTATTTAATCCGTAAATATTTTTTATATAATGGCAAAATAAAGCTATAAACAAAGTTGTTTTTTACATAATGTATCAAATACTTGCATTTTTTTAACTTGTGTGTTATATTGTAAATGATTTGTTAATCAATATTTCTAAGTACAAGGTGATATTATGGATTACAAAATTATTGCACTTGACATTGACGGTACTCTGACTAACTCTCAAAAAGAGATTACTCCACGCACTCGATACGCTATTATTGACGCTCAAAAAATGGGCAAAAAGGTTGTAATCGCTTCGGGCAGACATCCTCTGGGGATTCAGAGCATTGCAAGAGATTTATTGCTTGACCGCTATGAGGGTTATATTATGGCTTTCAACGGAGGAAAAATTCTTGATTGTACTACCGGACAAACTATTGTAAGTAAGGATTTTCCGAAGGAATACCTTTCCGACATACTCGGTGTGTTGAAAGAATCAAATCTTTCTGTTCATACCTATGATGATAAGAAAATCATTACAGGCGGCACTTTGAATGATTATTCAAATGTTGAAAGAGATATTCTCAAAATGGAAATGGTTGTTGTGGAAGATTTTGCGGCGAATATTCCTGAAAAAATCAATAAACTTTTACTTTCGGGCGAACCTGCCGAAATTGATAAATATAACGAAATTCTTGCAAAACGCTACGACGGTTTGCTTGATGTGTATAAGAGCGCACCGTACTTCCTCGAGATTATGCCTTTCGGCGTAACAAAGGGTTCTATGCTGCCTATGCTACTTGAAAAACTCGGTTTTACAAACGAAGAGATGATTGCTTTTGGCGACAATTACAATGATATAACTATGATTGGTTATGCGGGCCTTGGAGTTGCTATGGGCAATGCAGAGGAAGATGTAAAAAAGATTGCGAATTATGTCTGCGAGTCAAATGATGATGACGGAGTTGCAAAAACACTTGAAAAATATGTTTTGAAAAGTAATATATAATTTGTAGTTGTGATATATAAATAGTTGTGATATATAAAAACTCTCTGAATTTAATCGGAGAGTTTTTTGCTTTGTCGAAAAATCTGTCTGCTTTTTAAAAAAACAGCACTTTGTTCACTTTTTTGTATAAATTACATAAAACAAGGATTAAATGTTTGGAAGCACAGATTTCTAATAATTCTAAATCAGAAAAAAAATCGTTAATAACTATTTTATAATTATATGTAGATGTTAAATTTTGATTTTAACGGAAAATGGAGGAAAAGCTATGACAAAGGTAAAAAAACTCATTGCTTTAATGCTCGTTGTCTGCATTGCGGCAACAGTAGGTATTGTGTCGGTTTCGGCTGCTACTGTTGACGATGCTGAGTCAGTTCAGGCTAAATACGACGGTATTAAAGTGCATGTGTATTCTGAAGACGGCGCACCGAACATCTATTATTGGAACAGCCTTCCGCAGAATATCGCAACAGATTACCCCGGTCCTAAAATGACCGCCGAGGGTGATAACAGCTACTGCTACACATTCGACAATGTAACAAAAATCAATATGATGTTTGTTACAAACGGCACTCAGTCTGCTGAAACAACCAGAAACAGCGGCGAGTGGTGGTACAAAAACGGAAGATGGTCTTCTAAGTCTTGGAATGATTTTGATGACTGGAAGAGAACGGATCTTCGTGAAGATTCAATTTACTTTGTAATCACAACTCGTTTCTATGACGGTGACACAGGCAACAATGTTCATTGTTGGGACGACCAGCAAGCTAACAACCCTGATTCAGACCCTGCTTGGAGAGGCGACTTTAAGGGCCTTATCGAAAAACTTGATTACATCAAGGCTTTAGGCTTCAGTGCAATTTGGATTACTCCTGTTGTAACAAATGCGTCAGGTTATGACTACCATGGCTATCACGCATTCGATTTCTCAACTGTTGATGTTCGTTATGAGAGTGACGATGTTAAATATCAGGATCTTATCGATGCTGCACATGAAAAAGGTATGAAGATTATTCAGGACATAGTTATCAATCATACAGGTAACTTTGGTGAGGCTACTCTCGCTCCTATGTTTACAAAAGAGTATAACACACTTAAGGATCTTGAATCTGTTAATTGTATGGTTCCGATTCCTGATTCGGATTTTGCAAAAACATTCCCTGACTATGACAGTCTTGCTCCGGGTTATCAGTATCAGGCAAGACTTAATATAATGAAGGATACTAAGGCTCTTGATTCAGGCGATCATGACACGGAAAATAACTATCATCATTATAAAGACCTTAGCTGGGAAAGCCCAACTGTACAGACAGGACAGATTGCCGGTGACTGCGTTGATGTAAACACAGAAAATCCAAAGGTTGCAGAGTATCTTAACAATGTTTACGGCGATTATATCAACATGGGTGTTGACGCATTCAGAATGGATACCGAAAAGCATGTATCAAGACTTACTCTTAACCAGTTCTATTTCCCATCATGGCTTAAGACAGGCGGAAAGAATTTCTATGTATTCGGCGAGGTTTGTACTCGTGTAAGCGAGTTCTGGAACCATAATATCCCTGCAATTTCTGCTCCTTTCTATACTTGGGCAGAAACAGACAGCAAGTATATCAATGCTCTCGGCGATGATCAGCTTGAAAATGTAAACCTTACAAATGCTCACTATGCAAGCAATTCATCTACAAGTAATCAGCCAACTTCTGATAATGTTTATCTTAATGGTATTACATATCATACTCCTGATTACAGTAAGGGCAATGGCACAGGCGTTATTGACTTCCCAATGCATTGGAACTTCTCTACTGCCAGCAATGCATTTACCCGTGCTCTTGAAGAGGATCCATATTATAATGATTCAACATGGAATGTAACTTATGTTGACTCCCATGACTACGGTCCTGATATGGATACTCGTTATAATGGCGGTACTCAGGCTTGGGCAGAAAACCTTTCACTTCTCTTTACATTCCGTGGAATTCCATGTCTATACTATGGTTCAGAAGTTGAATTCCAAAAGGGTGTAAGTATAGACCTTGGTCCAAATGCTCCTCTTTCAACTTTAGGTCGTGCATATTTCGGCGATTATCTTGAGGGTGATGTTTCAGCTACTGATTTCGGTGAATATAGCGCATCGGGAACAGTTGCCGAAACTCTTAATTCTCCGCTTGCTGTTCACCTTAAACAACTGAATATGATTCGTAGGGCAGTACCTGCTCTCCAGAAAGGTCAGTATACAAAGGACAGCGAATATGTAACCGGTAATATGGCATTTATCCGCCGTTATACAAATTCAAGCGAAGGCGTAGACAGCCTTGCACTTGTAACTATTTCAGGCGGCGCTACATTCAAGAACATTCCTAACGGCAAGTATATTGACGCTGTTACAGGTGATGTTAAGACTGTTACAAACGGCACACTTACAGTAGGCAGTATCGGTAAAGCCAACATGAGATGCTATGTAGCTTGCGGTTCAGGCTTCACAGGCATTGACGGTAAGATCGGTACAAACGGTACATATCTTAAGTAATTAAATAATTAAATAATTATAATTACAACTAAGAGGATGGAGTAAAATTCATCCTCTTTTTGTATATATTTGCAGATAAATGAATATTTTTGCTAAAATGTATATAAATATGACATAATCTTAATTATAAATAAGACACTTTAAAGCATTTTGTATCTTTTCTTTTGCTTTAAAATGTGATATAATGTTCTTTAATGGTAATTATAAATTTACTAATCTTTATTGTAGGAAGTGATTTTGATGGGCAGTTATTCAGATAACACACCGGCTATCCATGACTTGGCACAAAAAATGATCTCAAATTCGATGATCGATACAAGTCTTTATTCAAAGTATAATGTTAAGAGAGGACTTCGTGACCTTGACGGTAAGGGTGTATTAACAGGCCTTACAGATATTTCCACAATTATCCAGAATAAAGAAGTTGACGGTAAGCTTGTTCCTTGCGACGGTGAGTTGTATTATCGTGGATATAATGTAAACGATATTGTTGGCGGTATTCTTGAGGATGATCGTTTTGGTTTTGAAGAAGTTGTTTACCTTCTTCTTTTTGGCGAAATGCCAAATGTCGCACAGCTTAAGGATTTCAAGGATTTGCTTGTAAAATACAGAACTTTACCGCAGAACTTTGTTCGTGATGTTATTCTTAAAGCACCGAGTGAAGATATGATGAACTCGATTGCTCGAAGCGTACTTACTTTGTTCTGTTACGATGATAACCCTAATGATACATCGGTAGATAATGTTCTTCGTCAGTGTATTCAGCTTATTTCAGTATTTCCAATGCTTTCGGTTTACGGTTATCATGCATATAACCACTATCTCCGTGACAAAAGCCTTTATATTCACCGTGCAGAGCCTACTATGTCCACAGCGGAGGTTATTTTGTCATTACTTCGTCCTGACAGAAAATACACACCGCTTGAGGCAAAAGTTCTTGATATGGCGCTTATTCTTCATATGGAGCACGGCGGTGGTAACAACTCTACATTTACAACTCATGTTGTAACTTCTTCCGGTACAGATACTTATTCGGCAACGGCAGCGGCTTTGGCATCTCTTAAAGGTCCTAAGCACGGCGGTGCAAATGTTAAAGTATTCTATATGTTTGAGGATATTAAAAAGCACATAAAAGACTGGAAAGATGACGAAGAAATTGCAGATTACCTTGAAAAAATACTCGAAAAGCAGACATTCGACAGAATGGGTCTTATCTATGGTATGGGTCACGCTGTTTATACAATTTCTGACCCTCGTCAGATTATTCTTAAGGGCGCAGTTCAAAAACTTGCAAAAGCAGAAGGCTATGATGAGGACTTTGAACTTTATGAGAGAGTAGAAAGACTTGCTCCGCAGGTTATCGGCAAAAAGCGTAAGATTTATAAAGGCGTTGCGTCCAATGTCGATTTTTACAGCGGCTTGCTTTACAGTATGCTTGACATTCCTTGCGAGCTTTATACACCTATGTTTGCAACAGCCAGAATTGCAGGTTGGAGCGCACATAGACTTGAGGAAATCGTAAATGCCGGTAAGATTATTCGTCCTGCTTATATGAGTATTTCTACAACAAAGAATTATACTCCACTTGATAAAAGATAATATTAAAAATTTAGGCGGATACTTGCAAAGAGTACCCGCCTGTTTTTTCGTAAAAGTTATGATTTGGCTGATTGCTTTATCAAGCAATTATAAAAGTTTGGTCAACCTTTTTAAAGGTTGTGGGTGTGGGCAAAGCCCACAAATACTTTCCGCTTACGCAATCTGACGATAGCCAAACAGCTCGCTGTTTGGCGGCTTGAACACAACGGCGTTAGACTTTAAATGCGAAATCAACAATAAAAGACATTCGATATATAATGAAAAGTTAATCATTTCTTTTATAAAAGGCTATCGCCTGTTTTAACAAACTTAGTTTTAGCACGCAAACAGCGTGGCTGTTTGCGTCTGATAAATTGTTATATCGGAAGATTTTTATGGGCACTGCCCAAACCCGCAATTTTTGAAAAAATTGAGTAAACTTTTTTTGTCCTTTTGCTGATAATTTAGCGTTAGCTAAATTTCAATGCCCGACCGACACTCCGCTAAATAAAAATTTATTAATGTTGCCCCAACATAAAAAACTCCCGCCCAAGCGAGAGTTTTTAACATTTTATTTATAAGATGTTGAAAGTGAAACTGTACCGTCTGATTTTCCGTTGGCATCAATATGGGTTATAATCTTATTATTTTCAATAGTGCTTGCAGATTCCCATAAATAGCTTGTCTTTGCAGAACCTGTACCCGTTACTTCGTAAGTTACTACAATAAGGTCGCCGCCATTTGTGAAATCGTATCCGCTTGTAATGTCTGAACCGTTAAATTTAATTACACCGGCATTTTTGGCATTAACAATGCTGTTTGATTTAACAGGACTTTGGAGCTCGGCTTTTTTAACTTTAAGTTTTGAAGAATCGTAAGTTATAGTACCCTGGAAGTTTGCGAGTACCTTTGTGCTTTTAACTGTATAGGTAACTGTTACGGTATCGCCTTTTTTGTAATCGTGACCGTCAACAGAAAGTGTATCGGAAGATTTATTGCCCGAGTCATTCTTGCTTGTGTCATTCTTGCTTGTGTCATTTTTGCTTGTGTCATTTTTGCTTGATGCATCGTTTTTGGAACTTTCTGATTTTGATTCGGCTTTTGAAGAATCGGAAGAACCGTTCGATTCGGATTTTTCGGAGGTTTGTGAAGAATTAGCAGTTGAATTTGAACTTGAGTTTTGAGTGCTGCTTTCTGTATTTAATTCGCTTTCTGATTTGTCGTTTGCAACAGTTGTGTTTTCAGCGGCAGAAGCAGTGCTTGTTACGGTCGCAGCGGTTGATGAACTCTCATCTTTATTACCGCAGCCTGTCATTACACTTGCAAATGATGTTGAAACGGCAAGTACGGCAATCAAAAGTGCAACAGAAAGCCTCTTTGCTTTATGCTTTGAATTATTCATAAAATCATTCCTTATCTAATGTTATTGTTCCTATTATAGCAAAATATATTATAAAAATAAAGCGTAATTATTAAATAATAATTTGCAAAATTTTACATTGTAATTTAATTTTTTCTATGATATAATAGATATGTGAAAACTGAATGAATTTTTAGGAGTGTTTGAATTGAAATTAGCAAAAATTATTGCAGTAGGACTTTCTGCTGTAATGCTTACTACAGGCTTTTCTGTATCTGCTCTTGCGGCACAGACAACCGAATCCACCGTTTCTACACCGGGATTTAAGACATATGACGCTTTGTACGCTCACGCTGTTTTAAACTCTGAAGATACACAGGCTTGGCTGAGCTGGCAAAGTGTACACGATGAGAACTTTAACGAAATAGACAGTAATAAAAAGTATTTCTTCCTGCCTTCCTCGGCAAACGGAGAAAAAGTTGATATTTACAACGCTTATTCATCACCGATTACAATAAACGGTGTTACTGTTGACTCACATAAATCGGGTTCGGTACCGTACAATACAAATGTTGAGTATACGGTAAATGCGGGCGGCAAAAACTTTACTTTGATTTTTATGAAATCAACCGCAGAGTCCGCCGTATATATCAATAATGACAATGCCGACGGTAACGGTACGGAGCTTATCACATACCTTAATCGTGATAAGAGTAATTCCGCAAGCGCAACAGCCGCAATTATCGATGCAGACGGTACAATTGAAACTGCCGATGTTAAGAAAATAAAGGGAAGAGGAAACTCAACCTGGGGCAAGGCTAAAAAACCGTACAATGTTACTTTTAAAGATAGTGTAACAATCGGTTCAATGGACAAGTGTAAGAAATTTTCAATGCTTGCAAATTATCAGGATGATTCTCTTTCAAGAAACAGATTTTTGTATGACCTTTCAGATGCGGTAGATATGCCGTACGCTTCCGATTCACGCTATGTAGATTTTTACTCTGACGGCTATTATTGGGGTTCATATCAGATGTGTCAAAAGATTGATACAGGTAAGACAAATCTTTTAAGTGACATTGATGATAAAGGCTACCTTAACGATGACGGCTCAATCAACGAAAACTTCCAATTTGTATGCGAGGTTGACGCAAGTGCTACTGATGATGATTATCACTTCACTTCATCAAGCGGTAATAAGATTACATTAAAAACTCCCGAGCTTGCACCGGGAGACAAAGGCTACAACGAAGTTAAGAATTATGTAAAAGAAAAGTTTGACGCTTTTTATAACGCAATCAAAAGCTCAAGTGCAAATCTTGCCGATTATGCCGATGTTGATTCCGTAACAAAAATTTACCTTATAAACGAACTCGGCAAAAACTGGGATTCGGGCGTATCAAGTCTTTACTTTACATATAAGCAGGACGAAAACGGTAATTGGAAATTCTACGGTTCTCCTGTATGGGATTACGATAACTCGCTCGGTAACGCAAAGGGCGTTGAATGGGATCTCGGAAATATAGGAGTAAATGACTATGAACAGTACAGCGGTTGGTGGTGCAAATATAAAGATAAAGGTAAAAACAGCAACAGCACAAACAATGTTATGAATCTTATTTCGAGAAATAAAAATGTTATTAAGGCTGCACCGCAGGTTTGGTTTGAGGACTTTGTTCCGGCTCTCCAAACATTTATGTCAAGCGGAGTAAGTGAGGGAGAAATTTATTCATCTGATGTTTATTATAACTACCTAAAGGGCAGTGCAGAGATGAACTACAAGAGCGGTTGGTTGCTCAATACAGGCAGCTGGATTGCAGACCACAGCAAACTCAATGTAGCTACCTTTGACTATTCCACAGGCAAATATACAGTAAGCAATACTGCTACAAAGTACAGCAACAATTTTGACGGAAAGTACAATTATTGTGCCGATTGGCTTACAAGCCGTGCGGCTTGGCTTAGCAACGAAATGTATGCTGACTACAAACCGTCAAATCCAAGAATTGAAAATGACCTTAACAATGACGGAATTTTAGATGTTCGTGATGCAACGGCTCTTCAGCTTTACATTGCAGAAAGTGCAACACTTGACATTGAAGGTGTAAAAATGGCTGATATAAACAAAGACGGAATTATTGATGTGAGAGATGTCACAGCTTTACAGCAGATAATTGCACAATAAAATTTAAATTTTTATACCGCTTGATTTCGGAAGATTTCAAGCGGTATTTTGATTTTTAAAAGTCATATTTCTATTATTTAATTATAAATTTACACAAAATTTATTGAAAAACTTACGGTAATGGTATATAATGTATTTGTGAAAATTTTGGGTATTATTGCGGATAGTATTTGATTTAATTATGGAGGTTATTATGAGGAAGACTAAAATTGTTTGCACAATTGGTCCTGCCTGCAACAATAAAGAAACCTTGCTTGAGATGATCAACGCAGGTATGAATGTTGCTCGTATTAATATGTCACACGGAGCATATGACGATTTGGAAAACACTTTTAATGTTCTCAAAGAAGCTATTGCCGAAAGCGGAAAAATTGTGTCAATTCTTCTAGATACAAAAGGTCCGGAAGTAAGAGTATGCACATTTGAAAACGGCAGTATAGAACTTATTGAAGGTCAGCTTTTCAGCCTTTGCAAGAATAAAGAAGTCGGTGACGAAACAGGCGTGGCAATTTCTTTCCCTAAGCTTGTTGATTTGTTCAATGCCGACGGCAAAGCGGCAATAGGCAGAGAATTATTATTAGATGACGGTCTTATCTCAATAGTTGTTGAAAGTATGACTCCTAACGAAATCATTTGCAAAGTAGTTAAGGGCGGTACACTTAAGAACAGAAAGAGTATTAATATTCCCGGTTATCATATAAATATGCCTTATGTCAGTGCACAGGACAGAAAAGATATTGAATTTGGTCTTTCTCACGGCGCTAATGTAGTTGCCGCATCATTCGTTCGTACACACGAAGATGTAGCTACATTAAGAGATTTTATTGACAGCATCGGATTTGAATATGTAGAAATTATCGCAAAGATTGAAAATCAGAGCGGTGTTGACGATATGGACGCTATTATTGACTGCGCCGACGGCATTATGGTTGCCAGAGGTGATATGGGCGTTGAAATTCCGTTTATTAAACTTCCTGAAATTCAGAAAACACTTATCAGAAAGTGCGTTGCAAGAGGTAAATATGTAATTACAGCAACTCAAATGCTTGAGAGTATGACTTCTTCACCTCGTCCTACAAGAGCTGAAATCAGCGATGTTGCCAATGCTGTATATGACGGTACAAGCGCAGTTATGCTTTCGGGTGAGTCTGCCGCAGGTAAGTACCCTGTTGAAAGTGTTAAGGCTCTTGACGCTATATGCTTTGAGGCAGAGCAGAACGGTGAGTTTACAGCTCTTAAAGACTATATCGAACATCACAGTATTCAGGACAGCAACCCAATCAGAGGCAGTATTTGCCGTGCGGCAAGAGATATTGCTCATCAGGTTGGCGCAAGAGCTATTATTGTTGAGAGTGCTACAGGTAAAGTTGCAAGAGCAATGACACATTTCCGCCCGGATGTTCCGATAATTGCAGTTGTTACCTCTTCGCTTGTTTGTAAAAAACTTTGCCTTAATTGGGGTATTACAGCACTTATCGGTGAAGAAAAGAAAACTTCCGATGCCATTACAAAGCAGGCAATGGAAAAGGCTTTAAGCACGGGCTACTTTAAAAAGGGCGATATTGTAGTTGTAATTTCTTCAAACAGAACTGCACCTACTTCAAGCACAGACTCTCTTAATGTAAGGATTTTATAATATGAATAACAATAACATTATACTTATAGGAATGCCGGGTTCGGGTAAGAGTACACTTGGTGTTCTGCTTGCAAAATACAGCGGATATTCTTTTGTGGATTTAGACTTGATTATTACTAAGAAAACAGGCAAAAAACTGCAAAAGATACTTGATCAGGACGGCTATGATGCTTTCTTGAAAATTGAAAATCAAGTAGGCAAAGAGCTTGACTGCGAGAAAACAGTTGTGGCAACAGGCGGCTCAATGGTACTTAGCGCAGAAGGTATGGAACATTTGAAAAAAATCGGTACGGTTGTGTATATTAATGTGCCGATTGATGAAATCATACGCAGAGTTACAAATGTAGCGACAAGGGGAATTGCTTTTAAAGACGGCGAAACTCTTAACGATGTTTTTAAAGAGAGAACACCTCTTTATGAAAAATATGCAGATGTAACCGTTGATTTTGAGAATGCGTCAAATCTTGAAGAAACCGTCGATAAAATTATGGAAAAATTAAATCTTCATAAGTAATAATTTAAGCACCGATTTGAAAAGTCGGTGCTTTTTTGCCTTTTGCTTTAAAAACGATTTTTGTTAAAATGTTGGTAAATTATGGTTTAGCGGAGTATCGGTCGGGCATTGAAATTCAGCTAACGCTAAATTATCCTCCAAAAAGCAAAAAAGTTTACTCAATTTTTTCAAAAATTGCGGGTTTGGGCAGCGCCCATAATATTTTCCTATATTACAATTTATCAGGCGCAAACAGCGAGCTGTTTGGCTATTATTAGATTGCGTAAGCGGAAAGTATTTGTGGGCTTTGCCCACACCCACGACCTTTGAAAAGGTCGACCAAACTTTTATAATTGCTTGATAAAGCAATCAGCTAAACCATAATTTACCCCGACTTTTGAAAGAACTGTTTTAATAAAAAATTAACTAAAAAGGCAATACCACAATTAATGTGATATTGCCTCAATTTTTAAAGAAATTCCATAGGGTCAAGGCGGTCTGTTTCACTTCTTCTGATTTCAAAGTGTAAATGTTCGCCGGTGGAGTCGCCTGTAGAGCCTACATAGGCTACAGTCTGTCCCTTATATACCTTGTCACCCTGACTCACTGCAAGTGAACTGCAGTGACCATACAATGAATAGTATCCGTTTCCGTGGTCGATTATAACATAGTTGCCATAGCCTGAATCATCATATCCTGCCCATGTTACTGTGCCGCCGTCAGCCGCTACAATGTCCTGACCGCCGATTCCGTCATCTGAAATATCTATGCCTGAATGAAGTCTGCCCCAACGATAGCCGTAGTAGCTTACAATGTTGTGGGTGTAGGGAAGAGGCCACATAAACGAACCTGTTGCCTCGTATGACGGAGCTTCGCTTGTGCCCTGAACAATTATCTCATTCTTAGGCTCTTTTGTAACATTTCTTGCTGTTTCAACAGAATTTGTCTGTTCTCCGTTTATATATGTTACCTTGTAGGTTACTTCAGCCTCGCCGTTTTCACCTTCTTGCTTGGTTTCGCTGTAGGTGTTGCTCTTTGAATCGTCATACTCGTATTGAGTATCGTAATTAAGGCTGATTGTATCGGTAACATCAGTAGTAACAGCCACATAAAGATAATCTTTAGCAAGCTCAAGAACTTCATCTGCCGTAAGTACGGTTTCATTCGGGAATTTACCGTTGATAATTTTTACTGTATTTGCAAAATCAGCGGTAGTATTTTCGTCATAACCCTCTTTAGCGTCAGATAAAATTTTATTTAACGCATTGCCGAGGGCAGATGTTTCTCCTGTAACACCGATTTTTTTGCCGTTAATATAAAGTGCAGAAAGTTGAGCGCCGATATTGTTGCTCAAAACTGCATTTGTAACAGCTTTTTCCGCAGTATCGGTTGCCTCATCTGCTGTAGCTATGCTTGAAAATTCATTTGAAGTATAGTCAACATAAGAGTATCCCGAAGACTTGGCACTTTGTACAGTCGCTTTCTTTTCTGTCGGCGGTACGGAAAGTGCACTTGCGCCCGATGCAAAACCTATCATAGCGGCAGTGAGGCAGGCAACAGATGCAAGCATAGCTTTCTTTTTGATTGCCTTATGCACACTTGCTTTTGAAACAGGTGCGGCGTGAGCGTATTTTCTGTCATTTTTATAGCGTGTTGCGGTAACAAGCTTTAATGTTGGATTATCTGTATCATTAAAGTTTATACCCTGTCTTGCAGCGCTGTATCGTCTGTCAAAATAACAGATTTCAGCTCGTTTGGAGCTTGTCTGCATAACAGGCTTTGGCTGTACGACAGGTTTGTTTTGCCTTTTTGCAACAGGTTTTGTAACATTTCTTTTTACGGTTACTTTTCTTGTTGATTTTATTTTAAACTTTTTTGCTGCAAGCGCAGCTGCTCTCTTTATAAAGCGAACAGTTTTCTGAGCGGTATTAAGCTCTTGAGGTTTGCGCCTTGTAAAAGGAAGACTCTCGATTTCTTGGTAGCCGTCCTTGCCAATGAACTTTGTACTCAAAATAATTTCTCCTATCTCATTAACTGTTACATTCTTGTAACAAACTTAACACTATTATTATAACAAATAGTAACAAAATTGCAATAGAAGAATTAAAAACCGTAATCTTATCCAGTAATTAGCACAAATCTAACAGCGTATATTATGCAACAGATACAATAATTCTCAAAATTAATTATACTTTAAGTTATCAACTGTTAAATTCTTTAACTTATTGTAATATTTATTTAATGCCTCAATAGCACCGTTAAAGTCGTGTTCCTTGTAATTTCCGCACTCTGCGGCAGTATTTCCGGGAATTTCGCCTGTGTGATTCTTACATTTAAAAACAGTATCTTTAATAAGGTCAAGGGCATCTTCCTGCGACATATCTCTTACAAGAAAATAAAATCCCGTTCTGCAGCCCATAGGGCCAAAAAAAATTACCTTATCCGCATATTTGCTGTTGCGTGAATATGTTGCAAAAAGATGTTCAATAGTGTGCATAACAGGGTTAGGCAGAAACGGCGGAGTATTCGGCTTAATAAATCTCATATCGTATGTTGTAATGTCACCGTCAATTCTCGATACATAAACACCCGGTTCAAGTGTATCGTGATTTACCTGAAAGCTTGCAATTCTTTCCATTATAAAAAACCTCTTTCTTATTTAATAGTTTTAAGCGTAGTCTGCAATACCGGTAAAGCAAATGTTAAGGTCAACTTCGCCGTCAATACCGTCAACCTTACCTGCGGTTGTATATTGCCACATCGAAAATTGATAGTAAAATTCAGGCGTGTCGCTGTATTCGCAATACCAAATGTCATAGTCCTTTAATCTTGAAAGGTCATATTTAAAATAAAGTTCACGGCTCGGAGAGTAAATAGATGCGGTATAGCCGTTTGATTCTACGGTCTGGCAGAATGCTCTTGCACATTCGGTTGCCTCGTAAGCAGAAACATTGTCGGTTCTTGCATCATCATCTTTTACAATTTCCCAGTCATAAGCAACGGGATAATCAAGTTTGATGTCGCCGAGAATGTCTTTTACATAGTTTGCCTCCTCAATAGCCTCATCGGTATTAATTGCTTGGGAGAAGAAGTAAACACCGACTTTGATGCCGTTGTCTTTTGCCTCTGTAATATTTTTTATTGCATTTTCGTCTTGATACAGAGTTCCCTCTGTGCCGTAGCCTCTGCCGCCGATTCTTATCATAGCAAAGTCAATGCCCGAATCCTTAACTTTTTTCCAGTCGATAGTTCCGTTGTAATCGGAAACATCAACACCCTCTGTTGATGCCGCTTTACCGTTTACATTGTAATACTTAAAGTTAGCGTCGGCAGAAAAATTATTTTTATCGAGGGTATTTTTTGGAACATTGGCAAGTTCTGTTATCCAGATTTCTCCGAGAGTGGAATCGTTTATTAAAATTTTTTCTCCTGTGGTTTTTACTGTTGTATCTGTAGGAGTGGGGGTGTAGGAACTTTGTTCGGCAGTGCTTTCGCTCTTGCCGCCGCAGCCTGACAGTGCAACTGTGCTTACGAGGAGTGCCGAAATAAGTATGTATTTAATTTTTTTCATCATATTAACTCCTATTTTGTATTTATTAATGACAGGATAACACAAAAATAAATTTCTGTAAATAAAATAAGTCAAAATTTATATTGAAAATATTGTGAAAATTAAGTATAATAGAACAGTATAATGCAACAATATGGCTCACATTAAGGAAAGGAGTAGGGATTATGAATGCTGCAAAGGTTACAGGTTATGCCAAAAAGCCTAAAAAAGAGCTTATCAAAGCCATTGATGACTGTGTGTCGTTAAGTCAGCTTTTTGCGCTTATCCAGCATGAGAATATAACTATGCAAATGCATTCACAACCCGGCGCATCAAACCTTGCTCCAAAGGTTCTTTCAGCACAAGAGATTATAGATAAAAAAGACACTCCGCTTGAGCGTCTTAAAACCGAAATAAAAAAATCCGTTTTAAAAAGCAAATAGCAGTTGTATAGAATTTTGTCGGTACAACTGCTGTTTTTTTGCTTTAAATATTTTGTTAAAAAGAATTGCTGAAGCCTGATAAATTTAGTGGTTTGCAGAATACTTTGCCGGTCAATTACAATTGTAAAATTAACCGCCGCTGTCCTCTAAACATAATTTTATCCAAAAACCTAAAATCAAAAAACAACCACAAGGAGCATTTTAAAGCGTTCTTCACCGAAAACTGCGTGAGGGTGTTTTGCAGGCATAACGATTGATTCACCTTCTTTTAATATATACTCAATGCCGTCAACAGTAATTTTTCCGACACCGTCAAGGCAGGTTACAAATGCGTCGCCACTCGATTCGTGAGTGCTGATTTCCTCGCCTTTATCAAAAGAAAAAAGAGTTACGCTTACTGCATCGTTTTGTACAAGGGTTTTGCTCACTACCATTCTGTCCTGATAAGCAACTTCGTCTTTTAATGTAAGCACCTGTGATTTGCTTATATTTTTCATTTTACCGTTTTTAAATAACATTTCCGTTGTAAGTACCTCCTTTGTTGAAAACATAATTATTTTTTACAATATTATCACATAAATACACGATAAATTCAATAAAGTGATGCACAATGTATTGATGAATTTTTGAAAAGTGATATTTTCAATTGCGGATATTGATATATGAATTTTTTTGATGTAAAATAATAATGTTATACTGTTAAAAGGTTAAATTTAAGAAAGGCAAATTGAGAGGAAAATATGATTAAACTCAGAAGATTTTTGAAGGACTACAAAAAAGAATGTATTATCGGCCCTTTATGTAAGCTTTTTGAGGCAATACTTGAGCTTATTGTTCCGCTTGTAATGGCGGATATAATTGACAACGGTGTCACCAACGGCGACAAAGGCTATGTACTGCGTATGGGTCTTGTAATGGTTGCGCTTGCGGCAACGGGATTGCTTAGTGCGCTTGTGTGTCAGTATTTTGCTTCAAAAGCCTCACAAGGTTTTGGTACAAAGGTGAGAAGAGCGTTGTTTTCTCACATCAACTCACTTTCTCACGCAGAACTTGACAAACTCGGTACACCGTCACTCATTACAAGAATTACAAATGATGTAAACCAGTCACAACAGATGGTTGCAATGACTATACGATTGCTCACAAGAGCACCGTTTATTGTTATCGGCTCAATTATTATGGCAATGACAATCAGCGTGAGAATGTCAATTATTTTTATAATTGCCGCCGTTATTATCGGTCTTATACTTTATTTTGTAATGACAAAGAGTATTCCGATTTTCAGCCTTATGCAGAAAAAGCTTGATAAAATCGGACTTATTTCAAGAGAAAACCTTTCAGGTAACCGTGTTATCAGAGCTTTTTCAAAGCAGAAAAGCGAAAAAGAGAGAATTGATAATTCTACGGAGGATCTTGCAGCTACTTCAATTCGTATTAGCAGACTTTCCGCTCTGCTTAATCCCGCAACTTATGTTGTAACGGATGTAGCGATTATTGCAATTATCTGGTTCGGCGGTATTAATGTAGATGCCGGTAATATGCAGACGGGTGATATTATTGCGCTTGTAAGCTATATGACGCAGATTTTGCTTGCGATGATAGTTGTTGCAAACCTTGTGCTTTTAATGACAAAGGGCAGTGCGTCGGCAGCAAGAATCAACGAAGTCCTTGAAACGGAGCCAAGCGTAAAAGAAACCACAAAAGAGATTATTTCTGTAAATACAGACGAAAACACACCGAAGATTGCTTTTGACAATGTTTCTTTCAGTTATGGCGGTGGTGATGATGAGCTTAGTAAAATCAGCTTTGAAATCAAGCGTGGCTCAACTGTAGGTATAATCGGCGGTACAGGCTCGGGTAAGAGTACGCTTATCAACCTTATTCCTCGTTTTTATGATGTAACACAGGGAAGCGTGGAGGTTGACGGCAGAAATGTTAAAGATTATTCTTTCAAACAGTTAAGAAAACAGATTGGCATAGTTCCGCAGCAGTCAATACTTTTTAAAGGAACTATCCGTGACAATATGAAATGGGAAAATCCTGACCTTTCGGATGAAGATATTATTACTGCGCTTAAAAACGCACAGGCTTATGAGTTTGTTTCAAAGCTGCCTATGGGACTTGACAGCCATGTTGAGCAGGGCGGTAAAAACTTCAGCGGCGGTCAAAGACAGCGACTTTGCATTGCAAGGGCAATTGCGGCACAGCCAAAGGTACTTATTCTTGACGACAGCTTTTCCGCACTTGACTTTGCAACAGATGCGGCACTCAGAAAAGCGCTTAGTCAGTACACTCATGAGATGACGGTTATAATTGTAACACAGCGTTGTTCAACAATTATGAATTCTGATTTGATACTTGTGCTTGACGACGGTATGCTCGTAGGTAAGGGCACTCACAAAGAATTGCTTAAAAACTGCGAAACCTACAAGGAAATCTGCCTTTCACAGCTTAGCAAATCGGAGGTGGAAGTTTGAAAAAATCAGTAGTAAGAAGAGTTTTAAAATATATAAAGCCATACAAAGGATTGCTTGCACTTGCTATTTTAAGTGCGATTATAAGCGTTTCGCTTACTCTTTATATTCCTGTACTTACAGGTAATGCCATTGATAATATTATAGATAAAGGCAATGTTAATTTTGAAAATGTACTTCAAATAATTATTTATATAGCCGTCGGTGTTGCCGGTGTTGCGATTTTCCAGTGGACTATGACTTATTTTACAAATGTAATTTCATACAAAACAGTAAGAGATTTAAGAAGAGATGTTTTCTGTAAATTTAACGATGTGCCGCTATCGTACATTGACACACACTCGCACGGTGACCTTATCAGCCGAGTAATCAATGATGTTGATGCCGTAGGCGACGGCCTTTCACAGATGTTTTTGCAGTTGTTCTCGGGTATTGTTACAATTCTCGGAACAATGGTATTTATGTTTATAATTGACTGGAGAATTGCTCTTGCGGTAATTATCCTTACTCCGCTTTCGTTATTTGTGGCTGCTTTTATAGGTAAAATGACACATAACCGTTTTGCAAGACAACAGCAGCTGCAGGGCGATATTTCCTCATATGTTGAGGAATATGTGGGCAATCAGCGAATTGTAAAGGCTTTTTCATATGAAGACAGAGCTTTTGAAAATTTTGAAAAATACAACCAAGAACTTTACACGGTAGGCTTTAAAGCACAGTTTGCAGGTGCTCTTGCTAACCCGAGCACACGGTTTGTAAATGCAATGGTGTATGCGGCTGTCGGTATATTCGGTGCAATTACAGCAATTGCAGGCACACTTTCGGTCGGACAGCTTTCGTGTTTTTTAACCTATGCAAACCAATATACAAAGCCGTTCAACGAAGTAACGGGCGTGCTCACGCAGTTGCAGACAGCTATTGCGGCGGCGGGAAGAGTATTTGATGTGCTTGACGCCGAAGACGAACCGGAAGATAAGCCTGATTCAATTAAAGTTGAAAATTGCAAAGGCAATGTTAAAATTGAGAATGTCAACTTCTCTTATGTAAAAGACAAGCCCCTTATTACAAACTTTTCTCTTGATGTAAAGAGCGGAAGTCACATTGCAATTGTAGGACCTACAGGCTGCGGCAAAACAACATTTATAAATCTTCTTATGAGATTCTACGATACCGACAGCGGTAAAATATCGGTTGACGGTGTAGATATAAAAGATATGGAGCGTGACGAACTTAGAAAGCTGTATGGAATGGTATTGCAGGACAGCTGGCTTTTCTGCGGAACTATTATGGAAAACTTAAAGTACGGCAATCCCAACGCTACCGATGAACAGGTTATTGAGGCTGCAAAGGCGGCATATGCGCACAGCTTTATAAGAAGAATGCCGGATGGTTATGACACTATGATTTCAGAGGGCGGCGGTAACCTTTCGCAGGGACAAAAGCAGCTGCTCTGTATAGCAAGAGCAATGCTTTCCAATCCGACAATGCTTATTCTCGACGAGGCTACTTCGTCTATTGATACACTTACGGAAATTCGTGTTCAAAAAGCCTTTGCAAAGATTATGCAGGGCAGAACAAGCTTTGTTGTTGCACACAGACTTTCTACGATTAAGGAAAGCGATGTTATTCTTGTTATGCGTGACGGTAATATCATTGAGCAGGGTACTCACGATGAACTTCTCGCAAAGGGCGGTTTCTATAAGAAACTTTACGAAAGCCAATTTGCAAAGTAAAACGGTGTCACTGAGTGACACAATTATAAAAACTATATATTATTAGGTTAAAATTTTCAAAATAAATGTTTTTGATTTGTAACCTTTTGCAAGATTTGGTTACAATCAAAGTCGGCAAAGCCGCAAAAACTCCGTATTTATGGTGTTTTTGCGGCTTTTTTTATATTAATATTTCACAAAAGAAATATAGATTAAAAGTAAATTAAAATAATTTCAAATTTGAAAAATATAGAGGCGGTTTGTAAATTTTATTTCATTTTGTGCTATATTTATCTTGATTTTTATCAGCTGATGGGGTATAATGATAGCAAACGGTGGCATAAGGTGTCATTTGGTGACTGAATGATACTCAAAAAAACGAAATTCAGTTCTAAACGGAGGTGGGCAAAATGTTTTCCGGAATGTCTAATAATTCAATCGATGCAAAAGGACGAGTTGTTTTGCCTGCAAAATTCCGTGACGAACTCGGAGAAACCTTTTATGTAGCACAGGGATTTGGCACTCCTTGTATTCAGGTTATGTCTAAGGAAGTTTTTGAGCATTTCTGTTCACAGATTATGCAGCTGCCCGCTAACAAAGCTATGATTCTCCAATATACTTTTACGGCAACCGCTGTTGAAGTATCGCCTAATTCACAGGGCAGAGTTCAGCTTCCGCAAACTTTAAGGGAGAACGCAAAGCTTGACAGCGATGCTCTTGTAATCGGTCTTAATAATCGTATTGAGATTTGGAGCAAGTCAGTGTTTGAGGATTATGTAAATTCACAGAAGGAACAGCTTGCCGACGCAGTTGGCAGCCTTTCATTCGGATAAGGAGCAAGCTATGGAATTTAATCATATTCCCGTCCTGCTCAATGAAACCATCGAAGGGCTTAATATTAAAGAAAACGGCATTTATGCCGATGGTACTGCAGGCGGTGGGGGACACAGCAGTGAGATTCTAAAACACCTTACTACAGGTAAACTTATCTCAATTGACCGTGATCCCGATGCTATCCAAACGCTTACAAAGCGTTTTTGCAAAAATGAAAATTCAATAATCATAAAGGGCAACTTTGCAGACATTGCCGAGCTTTTAAAGCAAAGAGGCGTTGGCAGACTTGATGGGGTTATGCTTGACATCGGTGTTTCTTCTCATCAGCTTGACACAGCCGAGCGGGGATTTTCTTTTCACGAGGATGCTCCTCTTGATATGAGAATGAGCCAAAGCGGTACAACAGCCGCAGATTTGGTAAATTCGCTTCCTTTTGAAGAATTACGCAGAATTATTTACACCTACGGTGAAGAAAAATTTGCGGATTCCATTGCAAAGGGTATTGTGAAAGCGAGAGAAGAAAAGAAAATTGAAACTACCTTACAGCTTGCCGAGATTATCAAACAGAATGTTCCGCAGAAAGTGCGAAGAGAAGGACATCCTGCAAGAAAAACATTTCAGGCTATAAGAATAGCGGTAAATGACGAACTCGGAGCACTTAACAAAGGTCTTGACGGAGCGTTTGAAATGCTCGGTTCGGGCGGAAGGCTTGCGGTTATTACATTCCATTCGCTTGAGGACAGAATTGTTAAGCAAAAAATGGCGTCATGGTGTAAGGGATGTACTTGCCCGAAAGATTTTCCGGTGTGCGTATGTGGCAATAAGCCCAAGGCAAAACTTATTACTAGAAAACCGATTTGTGCAAATGGGACAGAATTGGAATTAAATCCCAGGGCGAGAAGTGCAAAGTTGAGAATATGCGAAAAAATATAGTTTTTCCTTTGGTAGCTATGGACAAATGAGCTAAATTGTAGTAAAATATAACAAAGCTGTAAATAAGGTTACAGATACTATTAGTAGTAGCTTTTTTATACTGCAATTACTATATGTACGCATAATATAGGACTTTAAAGACGATTTATCGTGCTTTAAATATGTATAATTCTTTTAAAATGTTAAATTTGTGAAATATTTTGCTCGTTTTGAAAAATGAGTATATTGTGTGTTTTATTATAAATGATATCGGAAAGGCACAGGGTGCAGAATATGGCATATGAAAACAGAAACGCAGCTTATGATTTGAGTCTTTTTGACCAGGCTTCAGCAGCTCCTTTGCCAAAGCGTGACGAAGAAGTAGAAAAGGTAAAAGAACCTAAGAAAAAGACCGGTAAAAAAGTAATTTCTCTGCCGGAAGAGGAATTACATAAAATCAGAAAGCGCAGACACAATCCGCTTAAGGTTGCACTTGGTACAATCGGCGGTGCGGCAGTTGCAATGATTATTGCAACAATTATTATAGGACAGGTAAGAATCACAGAACTTAATCAGCAGATTATTACCGCAAAAGAAACACTCTCAAATGCACAGAGTGTTTACACACAGACAGAAATGAGCTTGCAGGCAAAGCTTAGCTCATCAGACATTGAAAAATATGCCGAAAACCAGCTTGGTTTGACCAAAGCATCAAGTTCTCAGCAAGAATTTGTTTCACTATCGGGTGGAGATAAGGCAGAGGTTACTTCTCCGGAAAGTGAAAACCTCTTTACTCAGTTTATCAGCTCAATAGCAAATCTTTGGTCATAACATAACGGCAAACTTAATACAAATGTTATGGAGGAATAAGAGTTAAGACTGTGTCTTGGCTCTTTTTTCGGTATAGAACAGTTATTGTAAAATATTTACATTTTTATAAGGCTATTGCGGTTGAAAGGAGAAATTTTGTTGGAGAAAAACGATTTTACTAAAAAAGAAAAGAAAAAGAAGGCCGCAAAGGGTCCTAATCAGCGCCTAAGACACAGAACGGCAGTTCTTATTGTACTTATTCTTGTTATCGGTTTTGGCGCAATTGTTGCAAGACTCGGTTATCTTACCACTATACAGAGCGGAAAATTGCAGCAGGCTGCGGTTGAACAACAGCTTATGGACAGAAAACTCCCCGCAAAGCGTGGTACGATTTATGATTCAAACGGCAAGGTGCTTGCGGAAAGTGCATCTGTATGGCAGGTAGTTATGTCGCCTGCGAATATAGATACCGATAAGCAGAGAGAGGCTGTTGCTTCCGGTCTTTCCGAAATTCTCGGACTTGATAAGGCAGATTTGCTTGAAAAGACAAAGCAGAACAGCTACTATGTAGTTGTAAAGCGTAAGATTGAATCTGATACAAGAACAAAAATTCTTGAACTTATCGATAAACTTAAGAAAGACTACGACTGCAGCGATTATGCGGTACAGCTGCAGGATGACTACAAAAGATATTACCCGAATAACGACCTTGCGTCTAATGTAATTGGATTTACAGGTAGCGATGAACAGGGCCTTGAGGGTATTGAGTATGAGTACGATACTTATCTTAAAGGTACAGCGGGCAGAATCGTAACCGCCAAAAACTCAATAGGTACTGAAATGCCTTTTCAATATGAGCAGAATGTTGCAGCTAAGGACGGTAATAACCTTTATCTTACAATCGACTCAACAATTCAGTCTATTTGTGAAAAATATATGGCACAGGGTATCATTGATAATGATGTTCTTAACAAAGGCGTATGTATATTGATGGATGTAAATACAGGCGCTATTCTGGCTATGGTTACGGCAAACGGTTATGACCTTAACAATCCTTATCAGCTTTCGGACGAAGAACAGAAAAAAATAGACGCCCTTCCCGAAAATGAACAGGATGCAGCGGAAAGTGCGGCTTTGTCAGCAATGTGGCGTAATAAGGCTGTTGCCGATACTTACGAACCGGGTTCGGTATTTAAAATGTGTACAGCGTCAATGGTTCTTGAGGAAGGTCTTGTAAATCCGGACACAAGTACATTCTATTGTGCAGGTTCAATGACCATTGCAGATGCCGGTGCTATTCACTGTCATAACCTTGCAGGTCACGGTACACAAAGCTTTACAGAGGCTATTGTAAATTCATGTAACCCTGCTTTTATGCAGATGGGACAGTTGCTTGGCATTAACAAATATACACAGTATTATAAAGCATTCGGTTTTGCGGACAAAACAGGAATTGACCTTCCCGGTGAGGCTGATGACCAGTTCTTTACAGATATGGACGAAGTTGACCTTGCGGTAGGTTCATTCGGTCAGAACTTTAAAATCACACCTATTCAGATGATTACAGCTTGTGCCGCTGTTGCAAACGGCGGTTATGTACTCCAGCCTTATGTGGTTTCAAAAATCACAGATTCAGACGGCAACGTGGTAAAAACCGTTGAAAAGACAGTTAAGCGCCAGGCTGTTTCAAAAGAAACATCTGATAAGATGAACGAAATTCTTGAATACAACACTTCGACTGCAGGTTCGACTTCGGGTTATGTTGCCGGTTATCGTGTAGCAGGTAAAACAGGTACTTCCGAGAAAAAGGGCGTTAAGATTATAAGTAATTACAGTGAGGACTATATCGCATCTTTCTGCGGTTATGCTCCTGCCGATGATCCGCAGGTAGCAATGCTTGTATTCTTTGATACACCGAACGGTGCTTCATACTACGGTTCTCAGGTAGCATCTCCTGTATTTATCAATATTATGACAGAGGTTCTTCCTTATCTTGATATTAAAACAAGTTACTCGGATGACGAACTTGAGTATGTTGATGTATATGCAGGTTCTTATGTTGGACTTTCTGTTTCGGAAGCTACTGCAAATGCAGAGAATGACGGCTTTACAGTAACTGTAAAGGGTGACGGAGATAATGTAATTTCACAAATTCCTGCACCGTCATCACAGATACCGAGCGGAGGCAACATTGTACTTTATACGGATGAGGCAAGTACGGCAGAAAAGGTGACTGTACCGTATCTTGTCGGTTACTCGGTTTCGGAGGTAAATGCAGTTGCAAGTGCATACGGACTTAATGTAAGCCTTGTGGGTGCGGCTTCCGGCAGTGTAGTAAGTACATCACAGGATATAGCAGAGGGTACTATGGTTAGTGAAGGATCGTTGATTACAGTAACCTTTAGTTCTTCGGTGAGTGTGAACGATTAAAATTTGCGGTTCAGAGGGGACTGCAATGTTAAATAACCATTGGGCAGGGCTTTGATTATTCAAGCCCTTTGCCCGTATGAAAGGAACGATAATTAATGGTATATGGAATCTGGACTTTTGTGGCGGCTCTCGTTGCATTTATTATTTCTGCGGTTGCGGGTGCATTTTTAATTCCAATGCTTCGCAAACTTCACTTTGGTCAGACTATTCTTGAAGACGGCCCTAAGTGGCATAAGAAAAAACAGGGTACTCCGATTATGGGCGGCTTTATGTTTATTATAGCTATTACAGCCGTTACATTAATAAGCACAATTGTATATATGTGCATCGGTAAGAATTTCATAAACCTTTATTTTGCGGATATTAATAAAGAAACCGTAATGATATTTGCGGGACTTTTCCTTGCCCTTGCAAACGGTGCTATCGGTTTCATTGATGACTACACCAAGGTAGTAAAAAAGCGTAATTTAGGTTTGACAGCAAAGCAAAAACTTATTTTACAGTTTGCCGCCGCTATTGTTTATATTATTATTCTTGCAGTTGCAGGCTGCGGCACTGCAACAACAATTCCTTTTGTTGGCAGAGTTGACCTCGGATTTTTCTACTACATTATTTCGGCAATTGTAATTGTCGGCATTGTCAATGCGGTAAATCTTACCGACGGCGTAGACGGTCTTGACGGTTCAATTACATTTTTTGTATGTATAAGTTTTATGGTAATAGCATGTATGATGAGCGCTCTCGGTGTAACAGCGTGGAGTGCGGCATCGGCAGGTGCTTGCCTTGGTTTCCTTGTTTGGAACTTCCACCCTGCAAAGGTATTTATGGGCGATACAGGTTCACTTTTCCTCGGCGGACTTGTATGTGCAATAGCTTTTGCTGTTGATATGCCTATACTTCTTCTTCCGATAGGTATTGTTTACCTTTGTGAGATGTTCTCTGTTATTTTACAGGTTAGCTACTTTAAGGCTACCCACGGCAAAAGATTATTTAAGATGAGCCCTATTCACCATCATTTTGAGATGTGTGGCTGGAGCGAGGTTAAGATAGTAAGCGTATTCAGCATAGTAACAGCAATATTCGGCGTGATTTCTGCGTTGATTGTTTACTTTGGTGTAGTTGCTTAATTTATTTTTTCAGACTGACGGGAGGTTTTGCGAATGGCTCCGTATCTGAATATGATACTCAAGGCTGATATAAACAGAATATATGACGAGAAATATCTTGAAGCAGAGCAGGCTAAGAAAGAGAAATTCTTTAACGCTCCTAAAAAGAATTCCGCAAATTCTACAGGTAAAAAGCGCAGAAAAAAGCCGGGTTGGATTACAACGGGTATGGGTATAGATTTGCCGTTCTGCATTATTATTCTTGTGTTGCTTACAATAGGCTTGATTATGATGTTTTCGGCAAGTTACCCGGTTGCATACTATAGCCTTGGCAACAGTTACTACTACCTTGTAAGACAGTTGATTTTTGCCGCTATCGGCGTAGCGTGTATGTTTGGTATTTCGTTTTTTAACTATAATAAGCTGCACAGAGTTGTTCCGCTTATTATGGGTATTTCATACCTTGCTTTGATAATTGTACTTATCGTGCCGTCAGGCGAAGCAGGCGTACACCGTTGGATTCCTTTAGGTCCTTTTAATATTCAGCCGTCAGAGATTGCAAAGTTTTCTACAATACTTTTCTTTGCTCATTGGTGCAGTAAGCATTATGATAAAATGCAGTTGCCGAAATTCAGCGTACTCCCCGGTATTACAGTATTCGGTACGACTGCAATGTTACTTTTCCTTGAGCCTCACTACTCGGGTATCGTTATTATTGCAATGCTTACCGTCCTTATGCTTTACATTGGCGGTATGAAAACAAGATACCTTGCAATAGGCGGTATTATTCTCGGCGCAGTGGTAATTGTGCTTGCTATGACAGGCGGACTTACATATGCTATGAGCCGTATGGACGGTTGGGGACAGTCGCTTGAATACACAACCGAAGATATGTGGCAGACAACATGGCAGACAAGAAACTCACTTTACGCAATCGGTTCCGGCGGACTTTGGGGTCTCGGACTCGGTCAGTCAAGACAGAAATTCCTTTATTTGCCTGAACCGCAGAACGACTTTATTTTTGCTATTGTAGTTGAGGAACTCGGACTTGTGGGTGCAGTCCTCATACTTCTTATATTTGCACTTCTTGTATGGAGAGGAATTACACTTTCACTTCGTTCAAAAGATAATTTCGGAAAACTTTTGGGTATAGGTCTTACTTCACAGATCGGTTTGCAGGTAATACTTAATATTCTTGTAATTACCGACTGGCTGCCTAATACAGGTATCAGCTTGCCGTTCTTCAGTTACGGCGGCAGTTCGCTTATTATGCTGCTTGCGCAGATGGGACTTGTGCTTTCGGTTTCAAGAACGGCAAACATCGAAAAGCAGTAAGTGTTTGGAGGTATATAAATGAGAGTTTTACTTGCAGGAGGAGGCACGGCAGGACATATAAACCCTGCTCTTGCCATCGCAGGATTTATAAAGCAGAAGAAACCCGATACGGAATTTCTTTTTGTGGGCAACAAGGGCGGTATGGAAGAAACCCTTGTTCCGCAGGCAGGATATAATATGAAATTCATTGTTATCAGCGGTTTTAACCGTAAGCTTTCACCGAAAGGCTTGGTTGACAATGTAAAAACTGTAAAAAGAACAATCACTTCTTCTATTGAAGCAAAGAAAATTATAAAAGAATTTAAACCTGATATTTGCATCGGTACAGGCGGATATGTTTCAGGCCCGGTTATCAGAGCTGCCGCAAAACTCGGTGTAAAAACCGTTATTCACGAGCAGAATGCTTATCCGGGAATTACAAACAAAATGCTCGCAAAAGAAGTTGACAAGGTAATGCTTGCAGTGCCCGACGCTAAAAAGCATTTTGATAAAAAGGCAGATTTTGCCGTTACGGGTAACCCTGTAAGAAGTAAAATCCTTACAGCAAACAGGGAAGAGGCACGGGCAAAGCTTGGTGTTGACGAAAGACCTGTAGTGCTTTCATTCGGCGGCAGTCTTGGTGCAAGAAAAATTAACGAGGGTGTAGCCGATTTAATTGCAAGGAGCGGAATAGACGGAAGATATCAACATATTCACGCTTATGGCAAATACGGAAAATGGTTCCCCGACCTTTTGAAAGAAAAGGGCTGTGACCTTGAAAAAGCTGACAATCTCGATATAAGAGAGTTTATTAATGATATGGATGTTTGTATGGCGGCTGCGGATTTGGTAATCTGCCGTGCAGGTGCTATTACACTTAGCGAAATTCAGGCACTTGGCAAACCCGCAATTCTTATTCCGTCACCGAATGTTGCGGAAAATCATCAGTATCACAATGCTATGGCGCTTGTTAATGCAGGTGCTGCCGATATTATTGAAGAAAAGGATCTTACAGGCAGATTGCTTATGCAAAAGGCAGACAATATGCTTTCAAATCCCGAAAAACTTGCCGAATATGCAAAAAATGCAAGAAAAACCGCTATAACAGACGCTAACGAGAGAATTTACTCCGTTATAAAAGGTGTGCTTGGTCTTGTGTAACACATTTTGCATCTGATACATAGAATGTAAAGGTATTTTATGTAGGAGGGTGTTATTGTGTCAAGACTTCTTGTTACGGGACGGGAAAAGCTCAGCGGTGAAGTTAATGTTCAGGGTGCAAAAAACAGCGCCTTGCCGATTATTGCGGCTTCGGTTCTGACAAAGGGCGAGAATGTGCTTTTCAATTGTCCCGATCTCTCGGATATTGAGGCATCCTCGCAGATTCTTCGCTATCTCGGCTGTAATGTAAAGCAATTTCATACTACTATGCTCATTACCGCTGACGGATTGTGCAGAAATGACATTCCTGATGTTCTGATGCGAAAAACAAGAAGTTCAATTATTTTTTTAGGTGCTGTTCTTGCACGGACGGGTGCGGTCAAACTTTCGTTCCCCGGCGGATGCGAGCTTGGACCTCGTCCTATAGATATGCACCTGAATGCACTCATACAAATGGGTGCGGAAATTGTAGAAAAACATGGCGTAATAGATTGTACTGCACCAAAGGGGCTGAAAGGCACAAAAATAGCTCTTTCGTTTCCGAGCGTAGGTGCAACCGAAGATATTATGATAGCCGCAAGTACCGCTGACGGTACAACTACAATTATAAATGCCGCTTGCGAACCTGAAATTTGTGACCTTGCAGATTATCTCAACAGTTGCGGAGCAAAAATCAGCGGCGCAGGCGAGGGAGTTGTTGTGATAGACGGTGTTTCGTCGCTTAACGGCACTCAACACACAATTATTCCCGACAGAATAGTTGCGGCAACTCTTATGTCTGCTGCGGCTGTTACTCAATCAAAAATTACGCTGAAAGGAATTGTGCAGAGTCACCTCGGAACAGTTATTCCCGTTCTTGAGGAGGCAGGCTGCAAGATACGCTCAAGCGGCGGAAATCTTACGATATCCGCACCGCAAAAACTTTCGGCTATCAGAACTATTCGTACAATGCCGTATCCCGGTTTTCCTACCGATGCTCAAGCACCTCTTATGGCAGTTGCAAGCGTAGCGGAAGGAACTACCGTGTTTGTCGAAAATATTTTTGAAAACAGATACCGACATACAGGCGAACTTTCCAGAATGGGTGCAAAGATAAAAACAGAAGGAAAGGTTGCCGTTGTAGAGGGTGTGCGGTCACTGTACGGAGCAAAAGTTGATGCGCCCGATTTGCGTGGAGGAGCGGCACTGGTAATTGCCGCACTTTCGGCAGACGGTGTTACCGATATAGGTAATTCGGAGTATTTGGAAAGAGGATATGAAAATATAGAGCTTATGCTCGGTTCTTTGGGTGCGAGTATATCAAAGCTTTAGGATGGGTATATTTGTAAGGAGGATAATATGGCAGAAGATAAGAGGAAGGAGCTTTCGGCGGAAGAACGCAGAAAAATCGGAAAGCAGCGAAAGCAGGCTGCCAAAGAGGCACAAAAGTACCGAAAAAACAGGGAAAAGGCAGTAAAATCCTCCGCTAAACAGGAAAATAAAGACAGTGCAAAAAAGCAGAATGAGCCTAAAAAACAAGGCGAAAACAAAAAGCCGAAAACCGCACCGTCAAAGAAAAATTACAATGCTCAAAAGGCAAAAGCAACAAAAAATAATACAAAATCCGAAAAAAAGACAGAGAACAAATCTCACAGCAAAATTGAAGAAAAACTCAATGAACAGATGAAAAAGCAGAGAGATGATCTCAGTCAGGAAGAACGCTTTATAAGAAAAAGTGAAAAGAAAATCAAAAATCTAAAGCCAAGGGCTTATGATGACGGTTTTTATATAGATGAATTCGGTGAGCGCCAAAAGCAGCAAAGAGTTGCCCAAAGTATTCACGAGCAGGAAAATGAAAAAGTTAAGCGCCTTAAAAAGCCTATGACTTCAAATCAAATTAAAAAACGCCGAATTATGGCGTCGGCAATTACCTGCGGCGTGGTGCTTTTAATCGGCGTAATTTTGTCGCTTACAGTTCTTTTTAAAACCGAAAAAATTGAGGTAGAGGGAAACAGCTTTTACAGCGAAGATCAAATACTTTCGTATGCAAATGTAGCTTTGCAGAGTAATATTTTTGTAGGTAAAATGACTGCAACACCCGATAAAATTGCAGAGAAACTGCCTTATGTCGAATCTGCAAAAGTTGATTTTGTAGTGCCCGATACAATAAAAATAACCATAACAGACGCTGTTCCGTCTTATGTTATTATAAATGACGGAAAATTCCTGCTTATCAGTTCAAAAGGCAGAATACTTGATGTTATGGCTGACAATTCGTCAAACTACCCCGTACTTTCAAGCAGTTCACTTAAAAATACAACAGTCGGCGAATATGTATCATACAGCGATGAAAATGTGCCTGTAATTCTTGAAGAAATTTCCGACTCGTTAAGCAAAAACGAATTTAAAGGAATAACGGGTATTGATGTTACAAATACAGCGAATATAGAGCTTGTTTATGACAACAGAATAGCTGTTATTATCGGTTTGCCGGAAGATATTGATTACAAAATCAGAACGGCAATGGCGATAATAACCGAAAAGCTTGACCCTAACAAAACAGGTGCAATTTACGGTACTCTTGATGTTTCTTCTTGCAGTACTACAAAGACATCAAGATTTAATCCTAACGAAACAATAGCGGTTACTACTGCGCCTGTCGGTACTACAATTGCGTCACAGGCTGCTGACAATACTTCTCCTGCTGTAACAACACCGCCTGCTACACTTGCCACTAACAGCAACGGCAATTATGTAGGCAGTATTCCCGCAACCGGCACAGATATAGGAAACGGTATTGTTGCCTTTGATACTGACGGCGACGGTATTGCAGAATGTTTTGATACCGACGGTGACGGATATGCCGATGTATATGGCTCGCTTAATTCGTCAGGCTCGAACGGTTCAGACAACAGCTCCGACAGCTATTCTGACGGCAGTGACGGATACAACAGCGGCGAACCGTCAGAAGATTATTCGACGCAGTATGATGACCCGAATAATTCGTATTTATAATTCTTATATGTAAATATTTGACATAATAAAAAGCATTTTAGAGAAAAATATATTTGTGTAAACAAATAGGAATAAAATGGAATCAGCAAATTAAAAAAAACACGCAAAAGCATTGATATTTTTACAAAAGTGTGTTAATATATGAATTATAATCGCCTTAAATGTGATATTATGATTTATAGACGGGATGAATATAGATAACAAGGAGGATGTTTAAATGGCTTTTGAACTTGAATTGGAAAATGAGTATATGCCTAAAATTAAAGTAATCGGTGTTGGCGGCGGCGGCGGTAACGCTGTAAACCGCATGGTTGATATGGGAGTTAAGAATGTTGAATTTATCGCTGTAAATACAGATGAGCACGTTCTCAGACTTTCAAAGGCTTCACAGAAGGTACAGATCGGTGAGAAACTTACAAAGGGTAAGGGTGCCGGTTCTAAGCCTGACATTGGTAAGAGCGCAGCTGAAGAAAGCAATGACGAAATTGCAGCTCTCCTTAAGGATACAGATATGGTATTTGTTACTGCTGGTATGGGCGGCGGCACAGGTACAGGTGCAGCTCCTGTTGTAGCTAAGATTGCCAAGGATATGGGTATTCTTACAGTAGGCGTTGTTACAAAGCCGTTCGCTTTTGAGGGCAAGAGAAGAATGACACAGGCTGAGCAGGGTATTGCAGAGCTTTCTGCTTGCGTTGATTCACTTATCATTGTTCCAAACGAGAGATTAAAGTATGTTTCAGAAACAAGCATCACACTTCAGAACGCATTTGCTATTGCAGATGATGTTTTAAGACAGGGTGTTCAGAGTATTTCTGACCTTATCCTTCTCCCGGGTCTTGTAAACCTTGACTTTGCCGATGTTACTTCTGTAATGAAGGATGCCGGTTATGCTCATATGGGTATGGGCAGTGCAACAGGCAAAGATAAGGCTACTGTTGCTGCTGATATGGCTATTTCAAGCCCACTTCTCGAAACTTCAATTGACGGCGCTAAGGGTCTTATCATTAATATTACAGCTTCTGCAGATGTAAGCCTTGATGATATTGACGCTGCATCCACAATGATTAAAGATAAGGTATCTGAAGACGCTAACATCATTTGGGGTGCTGTTATTGACGATAAGATGGAAGATGCTATCAGCGTAACTGTTATTGCTACAGGTTTTAATGCCGACAGCCAGGTTGCTAAGAAAAAAGTTGAGGACAGTTTCCTTACAGAGGAGAAAAAACCAACTTCCGCACCTGCTGAAAAGTCAAAGAAAGATGTTACAGACGATGATGACGATACTTTCTATGACATTATGTCAATCTTCAATAAATAATTATACTTAAACTTTATGGAGCTGTAAAAAAACAGCTCCAATTTTTTAAAATTGTTTATGCGGAAACCGCATAACATAATGCAAAAATATTATAATTCGCATTATGCGGAGTGTTGTATTTATTGGGGGAATTGTTTATAATAAAAACATAATCAAAATATTCTTGCAGGTTGGTGACGATTGACCTGTTGTATGTACTGATTAGTAATAGTTGAAAATTTAATTTTATTAATTATGGCAATTTATCGCTGTAATTATTATCTTAGTATTAATATTTAGGAGATAATTATGCAGTTATTTAAGAATTTTTGTGACTATACACTTGATAAAAACGGTGTGCTTGAAAAATTTGAATTAAAGTATCCCGATAATTACAATTTCGGTTATGATGTTGTAGATGAAATGGCAAAGTGCGCACCAAACGATATTGCTGTTCAGTGGACAAATGTTCATAATGAAAGAAAGACATTTACTTTTTCTGATATTGCAACTTTGAGCAATAAAGCGGCTAACGCATTAAGAAATAACGGAGTAAAAAAAGGTGATAAGGTACTTGTGATTTTAAAGAGAAATTACGAGTATTGGTACATTGTGCCTGCTTTGCATAAACTCGGTGCGGTTGTTATTCCCGCAACAAATATGCTTACCCTTGATGATATTACCTACCGTATTGAAACTGCTAATATTAAATTCGCAGTTTCAACTCCTGACGATGTTACAGCCGAAACTTTGGTGCAGGCAAAGGCAGTAAAATCTCAACTTGAAAAAGTATTTGTGGTTCGCAGAGATGTTGAGGGCAGCATTAACCTTACAAAGGAAATTGAAAATGCTGACGAAAACCTTGAAAGAGTACAGACGAAAGCAAAAGAGCCGATGCTGATTTATTTTACATCAGGCACAACGGGTTATCCAAAAGCGGTAATGCACAATCATACCTATACTTTAGCGCATATTGTGACCGCAAAATTTTGGCAGAATGTCAAGGAAAACGGGCTTCACCTTACGGTAGCGGAAACAGGCTGGGGTAAAGCATCATGGGGTAAAATTTACGGTCAGTGGCTCTGCGGTTGCGGAGTTATGGTGTATGACTTTGATATTTTTTCACCTGAAAAACTTTTAAAGGTGATTGAAGATTTTAAGGTAACTTCTTTTTGTGCACCTCCTACGGTTTACAGATATTTTATCAAAAAAGATATGAAGAAATTCGATTTGTCACACCTTGAGCACATTACAACAGCAGGTGAGGCACTTAATCCGGAAGTGTTTGAGCAGGTACATAAGCAAACAGGATTGCAGATTATGGAGGGATTCGGACAGACCGAATCTGTATTAATGCTCGGTAATTTGGTCGGAAGTACGGCTAAAATCGGTTCACTCGGCAAGCCCACACCCCTTTATAATATTATGATTGCCGACAATGAGGGTAACAGACTGCCTGCAAATGAAGTCGGAGAAATCGTTGTAATTCCGTCAGAAAATCAACACGGCATATTTATGGGTTATTGCGGAAATGAAGATTTGTACGCAAATGTGTGGAAATACGGCATATATCATACAGGTGATACTGCTTATATGGATGATGACGGCTATTATTGGTATGTGGGCAGAATTGACGACCTTATTAAAACAAGAGGTTACAGAGTAGGCCCGTTTGAAATAGAGAATGTGCTTATGGAGCATCCTGCCGTTATGGAATGTGCGGTAACGGGCATTCCCGATAAAGCAAGAGGTCAGGCGATTAAGGCGACAATCCACCTTGCCAAAGGATTTGATAAAAGCAAAGAGCTTATGCAGGATATAAAGCACTTTGTAAATTCAAAGGTTGCATCATATAAGCATATTCAGCATATTGAATTTATTGACGAAATGCCAAAGACTATCAGCGGTAAAATTAAGAGAATAGATATTAGAGATATTGACAGAACAAAACTCTGTTGATGATTGTGATAAGTAATCTCTATAAGCAAAAAAAGCCTTGCTTTCAATCTGAGAAAGCAAGGCTTTGTCTGTGTAACTGTTAAGTTTTGGCTTAGAAAAATACTTTGCAGATATATTCTGATAAACTATAATTCTACCAACTTTTTAATTGATAGCCTAAAAACTAAGCATAACACAACGAAAAATGCCGTTCTGATTGCAGAACGGCATTGATTTTCGACTGTCTGTATTAGTTTGCTCTGGTAACCTTACCTGAACGTAAGCAACGGGTGCAAGCATATACACGCTTTGGAGAGCCATCAACAATAGCCTTTACACGCTGTACATTAGGCTTCCAAGTTCTGTTGGAACGTCTGTGTGAGTGAGATACCTTGATGCCGAACTTTACATCCTTACCGCAGAAATCACATTTTGCCATGCGTCTGCACCTCCTTAAAAATCATTTTTCACATCTAACTTTGTTATAATAACAGAAAACGAACAAAAATGCAAGTGTTTTTTTAAAATTTCTTTTCTTGTTTTTTTATTTGCTTTATTATATAATAGTAATTATATATAGCTTAGGTGTGATTTTTATCTTTGCAATAGATAAATTTTGCTCTGAAATATCGCTTAAATGGCTGTTCTTTTGCTTTTGCTTGTTTTGTGGAAAATTAATGTCTTTAAAAACAAAATCAATTGCTAAATAAAATTTTGGAGGATAATTATGTTACAACAGATTTTTTCAGGCTCGTTTAATTTTTACGATGTTGTAGCCTATCTGGTAGCAGTTTTACTTATTATATTTTTAATTTTGCCGTTTCACGAGTGGGCGCACGCTTTTGTTGCGTATTTACTCGGTGACAAAGAGGCAAAAAGCCGTGGCAGATTAACTCTTAATCCTATAAGCCATATTGATATGGTAGGTGCGCTTGCAATGATATTTGTCGGCTTCGGTTGGGCAAAGCCTGTACCTATCAATCCCAATAACTTTAAAAAACCAAAGCTGGGTATGGCACTTTGCGCTCTTGCAGGTCCTGTGGCAAATCTTCTTGCGGCATATGTAGGTTTGGTTATTTATTATATTTTAGCTTTTGCGTTCCCGTCATTCTTTTATTTGAATGACATAGGACTTATGATAAGAAGTTTTTTTGTTTTTTATGCATCTTGTAATGTCAGTCTTGCGGTATTTAACTTTATTCCGATTCCACCGCTTGACGGTTCAAAGATTTTATTTGCATTCTTGCCTTATAAGGCAATTGCATTTATGACAAAGTATGAAACTATTTTCTCTTTGGCACTTATCTTTTTAATCTTTACGGGCGGTCTTAGTACGGTGCTTGGTTTTGCCACAAATGGAATTTTGAATTTCTTAAGCAATATGGCATTGAGCCCTGTCAGATTTTTTGCAGAATTATTTTAAGAGGTAGAGCTATGGATTCACAGCCGTTGCAATACAGGTTGGAGGCATTTGAAGGTCCGCTTGATTTATTGCTTACCCTGATTTCAAAAAACAAAATAGATATTTACGATATACCGATAGCCGAGCTTATTGAACAGTACCTTGAACAAATTAAGGTTATGCAGGAAAATCAGCTTGACATTGAGTCGGAATTTCTTACGATGGCGTCAAGGCTTGTTTATATAAAGTCAGTAATGTTGCTCCCTAAGTATGAAGAAGAAGTTGAAGAACTTAAGAAAGAACTCACGGGACAGCTTATTGAATATGCAATCTGCCGTCAGATAGCCAAGAAATTCAGCGAGATTTACGATTACGACAGCTTTTACAGAGAGGCGTCGCCTGTTGAATATGATCTCACATATAACCGTATTCATCCGAGCGAGGATATAGCAAAGGCATATGTAAGTGCAGTCGGAAGAGGAAAGCGTAAACTTCCGCCGCCGGAATCGGCATTCAGCGTAATTGTGGCACGAAAGTTTGTGTCTGTAAGCAGCCGAATTATTCATGTAATGCGTAAGCTGTGGAAAGGCAGAAGAATAGAGTATCAAGAACTTTTTGACGCCTGCGAAGAAAAGAGCGAACTTGTAGCGACTTTTCTTGCTACACTGGAACTTGTAAAAGGCAAGCGTGTTAGAGTTGACGGTGACGGCGACCACGCAATCGTTTATATGATAGATAACAAGGAGAACAAAAATGTATGATAAAAAAGCGGCAGTCGAGGCAATACTGTTTGCAAACGGTTCACCGGCAGAGCCTGACAAAATAGCACAGGCAATAGAAATGAAACCATCACAGGCCGAAAAATTAATTTTAGAGCTTATGGATGATTACGAAAAGCAGGAGAGGGGCATAAGAATAATTAAGCTGAATAAATCCTATCAAATGGTATCGGCTAAAAAATTTGCTCCCGAAATCCGTAAAGTTATGGACTTGCGCAGAAATACTCCGCTTTCGCAGGCGGCGCTTGAGGTGCTTGCCGTTGTTGCATACAATCAGCCTGTTACAAAGGCTTTTGTTGAGCAGGTGAGGGGCGTTGATTGCAGTGGTGTTTTGGGCAGTCTTACCACAAAGGGACTTGTCGAGGAAAAGGGCAGACTTGAACTTCCGGGCAGACCGTTGCTTTACGGAACAACCGAGAACTTTTTAAGATGTTTTAATCTTGAAAGCATAGAAAATCTCCCTCCGCTTCCCGAAAGTGACAAGACTGATAATTCAGACGAAAAATCCGAAGAAGAAAAGTCAAAAGAAAATAACAACGATGTTGAAAATACCGAAGTTGAGAAATAATTATGGCGTCAAGCAAGGAATATTTGCAGTTTGTTTTAGGACAACTCTCCGATTTAGATGAAATTACTTATCGTGCTATGATGGGTGAATTTATTATTTACTATCGTGGTAAAATAATAGGCGGAATATATGATGACAGATTACTTGTAAAGCCTGTAAAATCCGTAATCCAATATATTCCGACAGCTGTATATGAGCTGCCGTATGAGGGAGCAAAGGAAATGCTTTTGGTAGATGAAGTTGATAATAAAGATTTTTTGACAGGTTTATTCAATGCAATGTATGACGAATTACCGATGCCAAAGGCTAAAAGGAAGAAGTATTTATATTAAATCAGTAAGATTAAGTAAAATTGCTTTTAAAATGATAAACTAAACTCGGAGGAGGTTTTGCCTTGCTCTGGCTGTATATACTGCTGGGGATAGTCTTGTTTTTTGCAATAATTCTTGCTGTTCCCATTGAGGTCTGCGTTCAATATAAAAAACAATTCTTTTGCAGACTTCGCATAGGCTTTGTAAAGATTATTCTTTATCCGCCTGTGCCAAAGAAAAAGAAACCCAAAAAGAAGAAAAAAACCGAACAACCGCAAAAGCCTGCTCCTAAAAAAGAGGAAAAACCTAATGATAACTTCTTAAAAGAGTTGGGACTTTCGGGGATTGTAAATCTTTTTACAAGGATTACAGAGCTTGCCGCAGGTGTATTAAAAGACTTTTTTGCACACATAATAATCAAAAGCTTTGCGTTAAGCATAAAAGTCGGAGGAAAAGACGCTGCCGATACGGCTATAAATTACGGCAAGGTTTGCTCGGTTGTCTATCCGCTGACAAGTGCGGTTATAAGTTCAATGAAATATACGCATTACGGTGTGGATATTCTTCCCGACTTTACGGAGGGTGCGGAAACCAAGATTGAGTTTTTTGCGATATTTAAAACAAGAATAGCACATCTTGTTAAAATAGTATTAAAACACGGCTTTAAGGCATTAAAAATGCTTATGGAGCTTAAAAATATAAAAGAAAATTAACGATATTTATCACATACCTGTTTGTGCAGTTATGACGATTATTCAATACAAAGGAGAATTACTATGGAACATCCTATCGGAAATCTTATGGACACTACTATGAACAAAATTAAGGAAATGGTAGATGTAAATACTATTGTCGGCGAGCCGATTACCGCTCCCGACGGTACACTCATTATTCCTGTTTCAAAGGTAACCTACGGTTTTGCGGCAGGCGGCTCGGATCTTCCTACCAAAAAAGAAAATAAAGATTGCTTTGGCGGCGGCAGCGGCGCAGGCGTTACAATTCAGCCTGTTGCATTTTTAACTGTTTATCAGGGAGAAGTAAGACTTGTTTCCGTTGACAACAACGGCAGTACCGCAGAGGGCATTGTGGGTATGATCCCGGATGTTCTTCAAAAAGTAAAGGGAATGTTCAGCAAGAAGAAAGATGCCGATGATTTCTCGGAAATAACACAGGACGATATAGATATGGTGTAATTTATGGCAAAGCCTTCGCATAAAATTAGTTCGGAGGCGAGCTTATGAAAAAAATACTTTCCGTTATAGTTGTAGTTGTGGTGACATTAACGCAAACCGCACAGATTACGGCATTTGCGCAGGAAACCGACAAGCCGGCAGTAAATGCACAGGCTTGCGTGCTTTATTGTGTTGATGACGGGAAAGTGTATTTTTCTGTAAATGAAAATAAAAAAATGAAACCTGCAAGTACCACAAAGCTGATGACTTCACTCATTACGCTTGAGTATGCCGATTCTGCCGACAAGGTTGTTGCTTTTACCAAGGATATGACAGCCGAGGGCAGTTCGATGTACCTTAAAGTGGGGGAAAAGGTTAAACTCAGTGATTTAGCGGCAGGAATGATGATGGCATCGGGAAATGACGCAGCAAATGCGGCGGCAATTTCTATTGCGGGCAGTGCAGAAAAATTTTCCGAGCTTATGAACAATCGGGCGGCTGTAATAGGAATGAAAAACACACATTTTGTTACACCGAGCGGACTTGATGACGAAAATCATTATTCTACGGCTTACGATATGGCTTTGCTTATGAGCTATGCGCTTGAAAACGAAAGTTTTGCAAAACTGACTTCGCAAAAAAGCGTTACGGTAGAATTCAGCGAACCGCAGTCAAAGAGAACAACCTATACAAACCATAACCGTCTGCTCTCTATGTATGAGTATTGTACGGGCGGAAAAACAGGCTACACAATGGCGGCAGGCAGATGTTTGGTTTCTTCCGCCAAAAAGGACGGACTTACATTTGTTTGCGTTACACTCAATGACAGAAACGATTGGAATGACCACATAGCTCTTTATAATTACGGCTTTTCCAAACTTGCCTGTGTTGAGTGCGATGATTCCGATTATTACCTTGAAATTCCGTGTGCGGGCGGTGATGACGAGAGCATCGGTGTTACGGGTACAAAGGGCAAAAATGTTGTAGTGCCTTTTGACAAGAAAAGCAATGTTGTACGAACCGCATATGCTGATAATTTCTTGTATGCACCTGTTAAAGACGGAGATATTGTAGGCAGAATAGTATACACGCTTGACGGCAAAACGCTTGCAAGTACAAATTTAACCGCTGTTGAATACAGCAATACGCAGAATAAAAACAAAAGTATTTGGACTAAGATAAAGGATTTTTTTACATATGGCAAAGAATGAACCAATAAGACTTCAAAAGTTATTATCACAATGCGGTATCGCATCAAGAAGAAAAGCAGAGCAGATGATTATTGACGGTCATGTAAAAGTGAACGGCAAAACCGCTCAACTCGGCGACAAGGTAAGACCGACAGATAAGGTATTTGTAAACGGTAAGCGTGTGCTTACCAATGCAAAGCCGTCTTACCGCTATATTATGCTCAATAAACCGAGAGGATTTATTACTACAATGAGCGATGACAGAGGCAGAAAATGCGTTGCTCAACTTGTGGAAAATGTGGGCACAAGAGTTTACCCTATCGGCAGACTTGACAAAGATTCGGAGGGAATGCTCATTCTCACAAATGACGGTGAGCTGGCAAACAAAATTATGCACCCGAAGAACAGCGTTTATAAAATTTACAGAGTAACAGTCCGTCCGTCTATTGACGAAGATCAGCTTGTTAAGCTTGAAACCGGTATTGAGCTTGACGGAGTAAAGACAGCCCCTGCAATGGTGCATGTACTTCATCAGGAACCGGGCAGAGTTGTACTCGAAATGATACTTCATGAGGGCAAGAACCGTGAAATCCGCCGTATGTGCGAGGCTGTGGGTCTTGAGGTTGCAAGACTTAAAAGAATACAAATCGGCGGCGTAAAAATGGGTATGCTGAAACAGGGCGATTGGCGTGACCTTACCGAAATTGAGGTAAAAAAACTGCTTTCAAACCCGTTTGTAAACGGAAAACAGCTTATTTAATCCAAAGCCTTAAAAACTTAACTTTTGGGACAAAAAATCAAATAAAATCACAAGTTAAAATGCACAGTAAATCAGAATGTTTGTGCAAAATCATTGTTGTAAATATTCAAATTTTAAAAATAGCTTTGCTTTTTCCTTGTAGTTTGATAAATATTAGGATATAATGATATATGTGGTAAATTAGTATGCCGACTTATGCTATTTGTCGGTATATTCAATACATTGTATTGGAGGATGTTTAAGATGAGTATTGAAAAAATCAATCAGGCAAAGGCTGAAATCGCATCTACTTCTGCTTATAAAACAATAACAGAATTTTTTGACGCTGACAGCTTTACTGAAATTGATGCTTTTGCAAAATCCGGCGAAGGTTTTGCAGAGGTTGTTGCAGGTTTTGGTACAGTTGAGGGTATGCCTGTTTACGCTTTCGCACAGAACAGCGACATTTGCGGCGGTGCTATGAGTAAGGCACAGGCTGCAAAGCTTAAAAAGATTTATGATCTTGCACTTAAAACAGGCGCTCCTGTTGTAGGTTTTTACGACAGTGTCGGCGGCAGACTTATGCAGGGCAATGAGCTTCTTGCAGGCTGCGGTCAGGTTCTTAACAGCGCTGCTGCGGTTTCGGGTGCGGTTCCGCAGATTTCGGTAGTTCTCGGAACTTGCCTTGGTACAAACGCTCTTAACGCAGCAAGTGCGGATTTTGTTATTATGAGTGAAAAGGCACAGCTTTCTCTTGATGTTACAGGCAAGAATGCAAGTGCGGAGTACAACGCAGAGCACGGTATTGCTTCTGTTGTTGCAAAGGATTCTGCTGAGGCTGTAGCTAAGGCTAAAGAGCTTGTTCTTTATCTTCCGTCTAACAATCTCAATACTGCTCCGGAGTCATTTGAGGAAGAGCCTGCAGACTGCGACTGCATCGTAGGTTCAACTGTTGACGGCGGCAGTGTTTATAAACTTTTTGACAACTACGGCAAAGACGCTAAAGTCAGACTTGCCCGTCTTGGCGGTTCGGTAGTTGGTATTGTAAAGACAAACGGCGGTGTGCTTTCATGTTCCGCAACAACAAAGATTGCAAAATTTGTTCGTTTCTGCGACGCTTTCTCACTTCCGATACTTACATTTGTTGACTGTAAGGGCTTTGAATCAATTAAGTCAGCCGCAAAGGCAGCATCGGCTTATGCAGAGGCTACTACAGTTAAGATTTCCGTAGTTTACGGTCAGGCTGTCGGTTCAGGTTACATTGCACTTGCAGGTACAGGCGCAAACGCAGATATGGTTTACGCACTTCCGCAGGCTGTTATTTCTCCTGTAAATGTTGAGGCTGCGGCATTTATTCTTGCAGCTGACGCTATGAATGTTCCTGTTGCAGAGCAGAAGGCAGTTGCCGAAAAGTTTGCGGCAGAAAATCTCTCTGCTTTCAACGCAGCACAGAACGGCTATGTTGACGGTATTGTTGAACAGCAGGATTTAAGAAAAGCTCTTATTTCCGCTCTTGATATGCTTGCAGGCAAGAGAGTTCCTACAGTTGCTAAGAAACATTCAACAATCTGATAAATATGTTTGTTTAAATAAAGGGGATATTTAAAATGAAAAATTTAAGAATTACAGTAAACGGTACAGCATACGATGTTCAGGTTGAAGAGCTCGGCGGTTCTTCAGCTCCTGTTGCAGCAGCTCCTGCTCCGGCAGCAGCACCCGCACCTGTAGCAAAGCCGGCAGCTCCTGCAGGCGCAGCAGGTTCAGTAGTAGTATCAGCTCCTATGCCGGGTACAGTTGTTAATGTTGTTGTTTCAGCCGGTCAGTCAGTTAAAGCCGGTGACGACCTCGTATTTATTGAGGCTATGAAGATGGAAACTCCTGTAAAGGCTCCTCAGGACGGTGTAGTTGCAACTGTTGATGTTGCTAAGGGTGAGTCTGTAGATTCAGGTAAAACACTTGTTACTCTTAACTAATAACTGACGAAAGGGATGTCCGAAATGGCAAAGAAAATTAGAGTTACCGAAACTGCCCTGCGTGACGCACATCAGTCACTTATTGCTACAAGAATGACAACAGAGGAAATGCTCCCGATTCTTGATAAGCTTGACAAAATCGGTTATTATTCACTTGAGTGCTGGGGCGGTGCAACATATGACGCTTGTCTTCGTTTCTTAAATGAAGACCCATGGGCAAGACTTCGTACAATTCGTGAGCATTGTCCGAATACAAAGCTACAGATGCTTTTCAGAGGTCAGAATATGCTCGGTTACCGTCACTATGCCGATGACTGCGTAGAGTACCTCGTTCAGCGTTCGGTTGCTAACGGTATTGATATTATCAGAATTTTTGACGCTCTTAACGATATTAAGAACCTCAAGACAGCTATCAATGCTGCAAAGAGAGAAAACGGCAAGGCTGAAGCACAGGTAGCTATCAGCTACACAACAGGTCCTGTTTTCACAGATGAATACTATGTAGAGTATGCAAAGAGAATTGCCGATGCAGGCGCAGATTCTATCTGCATTAAGGATATGGCTGCTTTGCTTACACCAACAGCTACAGAGAGCCTTGTAAAGGCTATTAAGTCTGCTGTTGATCTTCCTATTCAGCTCCACACACACTACACATCAGGTCTTGCATCAATGTGTCTTTTAAAGGGTGTTGAGGCAGGCGCTGACGGTATTGATACTGCTATCAGCCCACTTGCACTCGGTACTTCACATGCTCCTACAGAGTCAATGGTTGCCGCTTTTGCAGGTACACCGTATGATACAGGTCTTGACATTAAGCAGCTTGCTGAAATTCGTGCTTACTTTATGACTCTTCGTGAGAAATACTTTAAGAACGGTCTTCTTGATCAGAAGATGCTTGCTACAGATGCTAAGGCTCTTATCTATCAGGTTCCGGGCGGTATGCTTTCTAACCTTCTTTCACAGCTTAAGCAGGCAGGCAAAGAAGACAAGCTTACAGAGGTACTTGAGGAAGTTCCGAGAGTTCGTAAAGATGCAGGTTACCCACCGCTCGTTACTCCTACATCACAGATTGTTGGTACACAGGCTGTATTCAATGTAATTACAGGTGAGAGATACAAGATGTGTACAAACGAGTTTAAGGGTCTTGTTGCAGGCGAGTACGGCACAACACCAATGCCGATTGATCCTGCATTCCAGAAGAAGATTTGCGGCGATAAGAAGATTATTACTTGCCGTCCTGCAGATTTACTTGAGCCGGAGCTTGATAAGCTCAGAGGTGAGATTTCACAGTGGATTGAGCAGGAAGAGGATGTTCTTTCATACGCTCAGTTCCCGAAGGTTGCTCTCGACTTCTTTGAGAAGAGAAGAAATGCCGAAGTTGGCATTAACGGCGACAAGCTCGACAAGAAAAATATGGTTCATCCTGTTTGATAATTTAATCGAATTAGTTACTCCCTTCGTATTTACGGAGGGAGTTTTTGTATATGATTTTGTTTAGTCAAAATAACTAACAATTTAATCAAAAGATTATACAATAATACACTTGCTTGATATTTAATGATATAGTACAATAATCGTAAGAAATATGACTTATGTTTTAAAGGAGGCTATATTATGAAAAAACTTATAAGCGGTATTATGGCAATAGCAATTTTGGCAAGTGCTGTTTTTTGCGGCACAACAACAGCATTTGCGGCTGATACGGGAAACTCAGCCGTTGGTGATGTAGATATGTGGAATCACGATTTTAAAAATAAGTTAACAGGAGAACTTATGTGGGCGATTGATGATATTGCGGATACAGATACGGTTGCGGTTGAAATTAATTTAACTTCATATTATGAAGATATATATATATTTGCAGATAAAAACGATCGCTTAGATGAGATTATTGTAAATGAAGACGGCGGAAAGACTTATAGTGATGAATTATTGCGTGATTATGAGGAATATAAAAATAATATAAGAAGTCAGAAACCAGATGATAAAAAGAAAATTATTGATGAAAAATATTCGGTATCAGAAATAAAATATTTTTCCGCAACTGAATGTTTGTTCTGCATTTCAACCAAAGAACAGATATTAAACCTTGGTGATGCCGATATAAAGGTATCTGTTGATCTTGCAGATAAAGACTACTACAGTGTTGATAACAAAATTACATGGGATGAATTTTTTAAGATTGAAAAACAGACAAGAGAATATATTGAACAAACTTTAGCTTACCCTTGCCCTGAAAGCGATTATGATATTTTTTATTTTAAATTATCTGTATTAAGCGAAGAAGTTAAATTCGATTATATTTTAGTTGAGGATCATTATTCATCAAACAATAATATTAAATCTTTAAAAACAGGAAATTTTGTATATCCCATTTATGAAGATTCACCTGCAGGCAGTTATTATTATGCTGATAATAAAGTACAAAATGCTGTTGAATTATACACTAACGGTGTTATTGATATTGATACTTTATATGATCTTAATGCCAGATATTGCGGCGATCTTGATGCCGATAAGTCAACAAATGTAAATGATGTTACAAGTTTGCAGATGTATCTTAACGGTTCTCTTTTTGTCGAAGAAGATTCAATATTTGATGAAAACAGATATAAAATTTATTGTGACTTAAACGACGACGGAAAAATTGATGTAAACGATGTTACTGTTCTTCAAAAGTATATTTCAATGAGAGTATAATGTTCTTTAAAAATTAGGAATTATGAATACTTAGTCAGGCAATTATAAAAGATTGGCAAAACAATTTACTAAGCCATAATTTATTCACAACTATCTAAAAACAATAAAACTAAAGGTTGAAAGAATTGGTAATACTCCAATTTTTTCAACCTTTTTAAGTTATACAATAGCCGCACAAAGCGCTGCACAGCATATGTTTTTGCAGCCTGCTTTTTTAAGAACCTTACAACATTCTCCGAGTGTGTTGCCCGTAGTAATAATATCGTCAATTATAAGAATATTCTTGTCAGCCACTGCTTGACTGTCAATTACACGGTACACACCTTGAACATTGCTTTCTCGTTCTTTTCCTTTAAGCGTATGTTGAGCTTTATTTTTCTTATGCTTTTCAACAAGTTCTGCATACGGAATGTTAAAAATTTCCGCACATTCTTTTGCAAGAAGTTCCGATTGATTATATCCCCGTTCACGCATATTTTTATAATACATCGGTACGGCGGTAATAATATCAAAACAGCCGACACCGTATTTTGCGATTATTTCATTAGCCAAAGGTATGGCAAGTTGGCGGGAATATGACGGATTTTCGTAAAATTTAAAGTTTTTTACACCGCTTGCAAATATACTGTCATATTTAAACGGCGCTATTGTTTTGTATCCTCCAACAGCGTAAGTTTCATAGCCTTTTTGCGGAAATTTACTCTTACATTCTTTACAAGCGTAGTCATTCCTGTCAATAACTTTTTCGCAGTACGGGCACTTTACGGTGAAAATTATGTCCTGCAAAAACAGCATTGCTCTTTTAATATAACTGTTCATCACGCAGTAAAAATTCCTTTAATCCGCTGTATCTTTTTGTACGGCGGTTATTTTGTACCATATATTCTACCGTTTTTGGATTTCCGACAAGCACAAGCGTTTTCTTTGCTCGTGTAACGGCTGTATAAAGTAAATTTCTGTAATAAAGTTGAGGAGGTCCTTGAAACATAGGTATAATTACGCAGTCAAATTCGTTACCCTGGCTTTTATGTACAGTGACCGCATATGCAAAGTCAAGATCGGTTGCGTATTCATAAGTGTATTTGGCTGTCTTGTCGTCAAAAATAACTATAAGCGTACGGCTTTTGCGGTCGATAGAATCAATAATTCCTATGTCGCCGTTAAAAATTCCCGAACCCTGCTCTCCGTCATCTCTTATCCAGGTTATATCGTAGTTGTTTTTTATCTGCATTACCTTGTCGCCAATTCTGAATGTTTTTGATGCAATTTCAATTTCAGCTTTATCGGCTGATTTTGGATTAAGAGCCTTTTGAAGTCTGAAATTCATTTCGGCAGTGCCAAGTTCGCCTTTCTTTGACGGGCAAAGCACCTGAATATTGTCAAATGCAGAGTAACCGTAAGCCTTTGGTAATCTTTGTGTGCAAAGGTCAACGATTACTTGAGAAATTTCGGTTTTGTTATTCCTTAATAAAAAGAAAAAGTCTTTATCTGATGCATTGAGAACGGGCATTTCGCCGTTGACTATTTTATGTGCGTTTGTAACAATAAGACTTTTCTGTGCCTGACGGAAAATTTCGTTTAACCTTACAACCGGTACAATTCCGCAGTCGGTAAGGTCGCCGAGTATGTTGCCCGGCCCTACGGACGGCAACTGGTTAGAGTCGCCGACAAGTATAAGACGGCAACCGATAGGCAAGGCTTTCATAACGCTTTCAAAAATAAAGGTGTCAACCATAGAAACCTCATCAACTATGAGGGCGTCACATTTAAGCTGATTGCGTTCGTTTTTATTAAAAATAGGTTTATCGTGCTTGTCCCAGCTTACTTCAAGCAGACGATGAATAGTTTTTGCCTCAACTCCCGTTAAAGCACTCATTCGTTGAGCCGCTCTTCCTGTCGGTGCGGCAAGCAAAACTTTTTTGCCGTTGTTTTGCAATATTTTAATAATAGCGTTTAATGTTGTGGTTTTACCTGTGCCCGGACCGCCTGTCAGCACAAGCATACCTTTTGTTAGTGCCTGTGTGATTGCCTCTTTTTGCAGTGCGGCATATTCTATTCCGTCATTTTTTTCGCATTTTTCAATTTCGGTGTCAATATTTTTAATTTGTTCAGCCGCAAATCCAAGCAGCATTTTCACTCTTGAGGCTATATAAAGTTCACAAAGGTGGGTGTTAGGAGAAAAAATAAATTCTTTATCGTTTACATTGTCTTTGATAAGCGAGCGGTCGAAAATCATTTCCTGCATTGTTGAAGCAATAAGTGCTATGTCAACTTTCAGAAAATCTGCGGCTTTTTTGCAGAGAACCTCAAAAGGCAAACAGGTATGACCGTTGCCTTCGTTATGTATTAAAATATAAGCAATTCCGGCACGAAGTCGCTCTGTGCTCTGCTCGTCAAAATCACGCTTTTTTGCAATAAAGTCGGCAGTCTGAAAACTTATGCCGAACTCTCCGCTACAAAGTATGTACGGGTTTTCTTTAATTTGTTCAATAGCGGAAGTTCCGAGTTCTGTGAAAATTTTAACAGCCGCAGCATTGCCTATTCCGTATTCGCCGAGGAATAATATAAGCGAGCGGATACCCGTGCTTTGCTTTAGCTGCAGAGAAAAATCTTCTGCCTTTGATTTTGAAATTCCCTTGAGCATTGCTACTCTTTCGGGTTCGTTTTCCATAACATCAAGAGTTTTTTCGCCAAATTCAGATACAAGCCTTTGTGCGGTTGTTACGCCTATTCCACGGATTGCACCGGAAGAAAGGTAACGCAGAATCCCTGCTGTACCGCTCGGACGGCAAAGCTCACAGACCTGGGCAGAGAATTGCCTGCCGTAATTAGGATGTTCCTTATAATTGCCTGTGAGCTTTAAAAGGTCGCCCTGATGTACCCTTGGCATAATGCCGACAGCTGTTATATAGTCGTCATCGTCCGATATTTCAACAACGGTATAACCGTTTTCTTCATTTCTGTAAACTACGCTTTCAACATAGCCTTCAAGCTGTAAAAGTGTATTGTCATCCATAAAAACATACCTGTTTCCTTAAAAAATACAGCGGTATTTTGCCACAATTATAATTATTATAGCACTGTTTTTTTGCTTTAACAATACACCTTGCGATTATTCGTTTAAAAGATGTATAAGTTCAGTCTTTTTTATCATACGAATAAATCCGTATTCTTTGCACAAGGCTTTACAAATGTTTTCGGTTTCTTCGTCCATATCGCAGTCAAGGCAAAGTATGCAGTCTTTACCGCCACGACAAAACCATCTTAATCTTGACGCCGCACCTCGCAATATAAATTCGGCATTTTGATTTTCTCCTTCAAGCGGAGTAACAATAATGATTGAGCAATTATTTTTGTTTTTATAAAGGAAATATGTAATTTCCCTTACGCAGTATATTATTCCCATAACCGCAAAAATAATCAGTATGGCAGTTGAAATTGCTGTCATAAAATCACCTCAATATATTTTATTATTAAGTGTGAATTTGGTGAGGTATATTTACTGTTGTTTTGCAGACAATAAGAGGGCGAACAGAACTGCAACGGCGCAGGGTTCGCTAATAATGTATGAGGTGATTTACAATGATGAACAACTCCTATGTAAACCGTAGTATTAAATGCACCGTAAATAACTGTTCTCATAACAACGAGACTGAACACTACTGCTCACTTGAAACAATTAAGGTTGGTACACATGAATCAAACCCAACAGTATGTCAGTGCACTGACTGCCAGAGCTTTGAGTTAAAACAGGGTTGCGGTTGTAAGTAATCTTGCGGTAAAGCAAAAAGCTGTATCCCTTTGCGGGGTACAGCTTTTACTTATATACCGAGAATTATTATGCAATACAGCTTTTTAACAATCGGCATTTTACCGATTGTTTTATTCCTGAATGTTAATACATAATTAAGAACAATTTTATATTCTTCATCAGAAATATTGTGCGTGGAAAACTTTGCTTTGGTACAGATATTTTCAATTTTTTTCGGTATTCTGACTTTTGAATGAACGGAAAGTTTATTTAAATATCTGTAAATGCAGATTACTCTTGATTTATAATCTTTGTGAGTAAAACTGTATTTTCTGTAATACCGTATTAAAATAATTCTTAAGATTGCCAAAGCTATAATCAGTAAAATAATTATAACAATTATGGCAGGTGTTGAAATTTTTGCCTTTACTTCTGTTTTTACAGGCTTAATATTTTGTGCCTGTGTAGTAGGCTGAACGGTAGGAGAGGTTGTCTGTGCCTGCGTTGTTGTTTGCACTGATTCGGTAGCTTGCGGCACTTCAAAATCAGATGATGTAGCGTCAAGAGGAATCCAGCCGATTCGTTCGTCAAAGTATTCCACCCAAGCATGGGCATTGTCTGAGGTGACTGTCGCCTTGCCGTCAACTACATTTGCGCAGTAGCCTGTTACATATCTTGCAGGAACACCCAGCGCTCTGAGCATTACAGCTGTCGCATTTGCAAAATGCATACAATAACCTGTTTCGGCATCGTTTAAAAACCATTCTGCAACATCTCTGCCATCGGGTACTTTTTGTGTATTGAGAGAATACGATGCGGAATGTGAAACAAAGTCCTTAACCGCCGCAACCGTTTGAGAAATATCACTCTTGGATAAATCTTTAATATTGTTGCGCTCGGCAATTTCAAGCATTGCCTGTTTGGTATCGTTTGGCAGAGATAAATAGCATTGTGCAAAATCATCGTATTTTGAGGTGCCACTTATTTCTATTCGTGAAAAGTCGTTAATATTTTCCTCGGAATACGGTATAACAAACATAGTGTAGTTTGTTGCCTTGTCGGTGTTTGCTATGAACACATCGCATACAGGCGAAAAATTGTTGTTGATATAATTAAGATAATAGGGTGTGTAAATAACATTTTCTTTGTTTACGGTGTCAATGGTTACGGTTTCTGCCTCTTCGAAATACTGCGTCATAATAGTCATAATAAAGGATTGATAATCCTGCGGATAGTTGTCTGCCTGCTCATCAGTAAGTACAGACCATTTGTTGTTTTCGTAATTTGCATATGCCATACTCTTAAGGTAAATTCTGCCGTCTGTACTTGATGTGACAGTCATAACCTTTTTCCCTGTTTGAGTAAGTGCGCCTGCATTTGAAAAATCTACTTCGGAGCTGACATTATTTCCTACTTCGGCAAGAGCGGATGAGATTTTGCCGCTGCCGTTGTAAGTTTTCATTCCCGTGAGAGTTTGTACTGTATTCAGCATATTGTCCTGCCACTTCGGTCTTTCGTAATCGGCAACCGGATTTATTACAGCCAAAACAGTAATGAGTACAGCCAAAATAACGGCACAAACCGCAGTTATTACACCGCTGTGTGCATAGTTTAATTGTCTTGTCTGTGATGAAAAGTAAAGCGCAAACAGAACTGTAAATATTATAAGCAGCGGTACAAGGTCGGGCAAAGTGTTTACAAGTACAAAGCAGGGTACAAGTAACGCAATGCTCAAAAGTCCTGCAATTTTGATTGATTTAATTCGTGATATTAAGAAAGAAAACAATCCGTTCAGAATTAATGACAGCAAAACAAAGAATCCTGTAGCGTCGTTCGCTATATAACTTGCAAATTTGATGTTGCTGTAAACAGAAAGATAAACCGAATACAGTTCAAGCAGTTTGTTAATTGCGTAGTTTGCCTGTGCAAAAATACGCTCATTTGCAAAGACAAATACCAAAAATGCCACAAAAGCGATTACTGTCATACATAAAGCGTATTTCAAATTGTTTTTTACAAAGGCTGACAGCAGGCTGAAAACAATTGAAAATAATACAGCCGCCATAATCAGTACCGAAGCTTCGAGTTTAACCGAAAATGCGCTTGCATAGCAGAGTATGGGGCAGACCGACAAAAGAACTACGCATATACCGTCTGTCAGAGTGGAAATCAAATATTTTTTCATTTTGCCACCTCCTCGGAGTCGGCAAAAATACTGTGAATTTCTGCATTTGAAGTATCTGCGTTACCGAGATTTTGCCGTGTGTAAATTGCTTTGTATATGGAATAAATATTTGTTTGAGGGGTAAGGGGATATGCACCTGCATTTTTGGTAGTACACACTGTACACGGAATTTCATTTTTTATTGCGTTCTTGCAAACGCCTGCAAATTTTGCTAAAACTTTATTGTTGTTTTCGGGGTTGTCGCCAAGCATAAGCATAATTTTAAAATTCTTGTAAATCGGCAGGCTCGGTTCTCGAACCATTAAATCATCATTTTTGGCAGATAATTTCCAGTGAACATTACGCAGATTGTCGCCGTCACGGTATTCTCTGATTTCGTAATCATCAGAAAATCCGCCTCCGGCTTTCTTTTTGTATCCTATAATAGCTTGTTTGCCCGTCAGGACTTCTTCGCTGCAATTTGCGGTTTTAGGAATTACAAGTATTTCTGCTGCGGTATTAAACCTTACGGGAATAAAAAAGATTCCGAGCATATCGTAAATCTTAAGCCATCTTGTTTGTATTTCGACTAATCCGCAATCTTTGCCGATTTTTGAAAGCGGAATATTTACGGGCTTATTTATCACTCCGCTGTATTTAAACGCTGTTTTTTTCGATTTGCTGCAAAAACTGTTCTTTGAGTAAACAAGAACTTTAATCAAAGGACAGAAAAGACCGTTGCGGTTGTTTGCCGCAAGATTAATTACAACATCATCGCCTGCATAAATGACCTTGGAAGCATAAAGAGAAAAACCTTTGACGGCCGAATAAATCATAAAAGGCAGACTGCATAACAATGAAAGAACAGGCAGACAAAGTACAACAATCAGCAGAAAATTGGAAAACCAGGCATAATAAAAAACCGCAAACGAAAATGATATTGCAAGAACCGCAATATATATAAGTATGTTCTTTATCATTTTTCCCTCACTAAATTTTGGGTTGTCTTGTTGTTCTCAAAATCTCATTAAGAGCTTTTGTAACGCTGATTTTTTTAGCGTTTGCCTCTGCGCTCAAAATAACACGATGACTTATGGTAGCAACAAAAATATTTTGAATGTCACGGGGAACAATGTAATCTCTGTCGTCCGCAAATGCCGCCGCCTTTGCCATATCTTTAAGTGAAAGTGCGGCTCTTGGACTTGCACCTCTTTCAAAAAGGCTGTTCTGTCTGGTGGCTGTTACGAGCATTACAATGTATTTTGCCATATCTTCGCTTACAAAAACTTCTTTTACTTTGTTTTGCATATTAATAAGTTCTTCAACAGTAACTGCTTGTTTTACCTTATCAAGAGGGTTTTGCCGACTGCGGTTAATAAGCATTTGACATTCAGCCTCAAAATTAGGGTATCCCATTGAAATTCTTACTGTAAAACGGTCGGTTTGAGAGTCAGGCAAAAGTTGTGTACCCGAGGCACCGACAGGGTTTTGGGTTGCAATTACGGAAAAAGGATTTTCAAGCTGATAACTGTGTCCGTCAACGGTAACTTGCCTTTCTTCCATTGCCTCAAGCAAAGCCGCTTGAGTACGGCTTGATGTACGGTTAAGCTCATCTGCCAAAAACAAATTACAGAAAATAGCTCCTTTGTTAAAATGCATTTTTCCGCTTTCTTTGTTAAAAGAAGAAAATCCCGTTATGTCTGACGGCAGAGTATCGGGAGTAAACTGTATTCTGCCGTACTTCAGTCCGAGAGCCTTTGAAAAAGCAAGAGCCATAGTGGTTTTGCCGACGCCCGGTATATCCTCTATAAGAATATTGCCGTTTGCGAGCAGAGCAAGCATTGTAATAATAATTTCCCTGTCTTTGCCGTTAATAACTTTTCTAACTTCATTTAAAACAGATTTAAATTCATTCATATTTTCACCATAATTTCTACTTTTTTAGATTAATTTATAAATAAAATATGTGTTTTGTGTGAAATGATTTGTATATATTATATATTACCTTATTTTCCAAAAATCTGCAATACAAATACAAAATATTTACAAACAGAATATAGCAGAATAAAAAGGGAACCCGTCAAGGATTCCCTTTGAAAAATATCAGTTGTTAATTTCGTGCTTTTGTTTTGAATATTCACGGTAAAGTGTTTCACTTATTGCCATTTTTTGAATTATATTTTTGACTGTATTGTCAAGTCCGCTGTTTTCGCTGTAGTCGGCAGGGTAAATGTAATCAACTCTGCCACGCTGTAATAAATCTTCTACTTTTGCATCTTTTTTTTGATATACGGCAATGGAATATCCTCCGTATGCTTTCATCATTTTCATACACGGTACATCGGAAAGACCGTCGCCGATATAAATCATATTGCAAAAAGGAATACGCTTGCTGTCGTCGGGCATTGATTTGTTGAGATCGTTATCGTTGGCAACATCAAGAACACCTTTGTTTATGCGGTACACAAATTGAGTTTTATTTGTGTAATTAACATCGGTTTTCGGCCATATTCCGTTGCCGTTTTCATCGTAAAGAAATTCACAGGCGAAAATACTTTTAAATTCGTTCGCAATATCCGTACCTTCGATAATCTCTTTAAGACCGGACGAAATAACATAGTGCTCGACACATACGCCGAGTTTTTTACCGAAATTGTTTATTCGTGAAAACCATTTTGAAACTCCGTCAAAAAGTTCGACTTTTTTGCCTGTTTCAACAAGTTTTTCCCTTAATAAAGGAATGTTCTTATCTTTAGATATTTTAACCATTGCATACATATATGCAAGGATTGAATCCATATGCTCCTTGTGCCCGATTTCGTTGGCGTAATTCCAAAACTCTTCCTCGGTTATGCCAAGACTCGGAATAAAGCCGTATCCCTGCATATCTTTTGTACAAAGCGTTTTATCAAAATCATACATTATTGCAATAATAGGCTTTCCGTTCATAATAATCCTCTTAATTGGCAGAATATGTTGTAATTTCTACAGAAGTTACTTTTACATCTTCCGTAGGTTTATTTGTCGATGAGTCAACAGCTACAGATGCGATTGAATCCACTACATCCATTCCCTCAATTACCTGTGCAAATACGGTATGACCTCTGTCAACTGCATTGTAAGCGCCGTCAAGGTATGGGTTACCGCCGTTATCGTCATAAAGCTTTTTGATGTCATCACTGATTACATCTGTGTTGTAGCAGTATGTGCCGTACTGCTGAACAAAAGCGGAGAAAAGCTCGGAATCTTTATAATTTTCAAGCTGTGCTTTAATGTTTGCCCACTGATTTTCAAATGCAGAAAAACCGCCGTTGTTTTTATAAGCTTCGGGTGTGGTCTGATTGATAAAGAACTGACTTCCGTTTGTGTCAGGACCGCTGTTTGCCATTGATACCGCACCTCTTATGTTAAAGAGTTTGTCGCAGAATTCATCTTCAAAACTTTCACCGTATGAGCTTGTGCCGCCTGTGCCGTCGGCATTTTCGTAGTCACCGCCCTGAATCATAAAATCATTGATTACTCGGTGGAAAATGGTGTTGTCATATTTGCCCTCTTTGGCAAGATTAATAAAGTTTGTAACGGTTTTTGGCGCTTGGTCCGCAAAAAGGCGGAGCTTTATGTCACCCTTTGAGGTGTGCATAATCGCAATAGTGTCGCCGTCGTTAGGAGCGTCAAGCTGGAAACCTACTTTATTGTTGTCGTAATTTATAGAAGGATTAATACCTACGGTTGACGGAACAATGCCCATATCTTCAAGTGCGGATACGGCAGGCTGTCCGACTTTTGCTTCGTCAATTGTGGCAACGGCAGCGGGAGTTGCTTCTGTTGCTTTTGAATTTTCGGATTCGCTTTTATCGTTTGAGCAACCGACTGCAAATGCAGGAATAAGTGCAAGTGCCGCAATAAGGCACAAAGTTTTTTTAATTCTGTTGTATTTCATAGTGTATTGATTCCTTTCGGTACATATTTATACATTTTTATCATAACATACTTTAAGAAAAAATGCAACTTTTTAAGCAAATGAGCCGCTTTTGCGGCTTCTTTAAGATTGATTTAAAAAATAAATACCCATATTGTTTTATTATGTTTTGTGTGTTACAATAATAAAGTATAGCTATGCGGTCGGTTTTGAATTTATGATTTAACAGAGAGTTTTTATTAAATGATTTGCAGTATTTAAAAATAAATCCGATTGCATTGAATGTATAGGGGTTATACTATGATAGAATTAGAAAAACTTAACAGAAACGAGGCAGTGCGTTATCTCGGAGGGGCGGGAATCAGGCTTAATTACCGAATGGATGTACTGATGGATGAATGCGAAAAGGCTGTGCTTGAAAAAGCGTCGCCAAAATATCTTTATGTAGAAAAGGATTTACCGTGCCCGCAGATTATGGGCGGAAAAGATATAGAATCACACTTAAACGGTTGTGAAAAAGCTATTGTTATGTGCGCCACCGTCGGTTCAGAGGTGGACAAACTTATCAGAATTTCGCAGATTTCCGATATGGCCCGTGCTGTGGTAATGGACAGCCTTGCAAGTGTTGCCGTGGAGCAGGTCTGCAATGCTTTTGACAAGATAATTGCGGAAAAATACAGCGATTATAATATGACGTTTCGATTCAGCCCGGGATACGGAGATTATCCTATTGAATTGCAAAAAATAATTTTGCAAATGCTTGATGCGCCAAAGAAAATAGGGCTTTGCACAAACGATAACTTTTTGCTTACACCGACAAAGTCTGTTACGGCGGTGCTGGGACTTTCAAAAAATCCTATAGAAAGAAAAAAGCGTGGCTGTGCCATCTGTAATATGAGAGAAACCTGTAAATTCAGGAGAAAGGGACTTCATTGTGGGGTTTAGAGAATTATTAAAGGAAAAAGAATTTATTATACTTGACGGTGCGACAGGCACTATGATTCAAAAAAGCGGTGTACAGTATGACGAAGTGCCCGAAACGCTTAACATTACACATCCCGAACTTATTGCGTCATTTCATAAAGCTTATGTAGATGCGGGCGCAGATGTTGTTTATGCAAACACCTTTGGTGCGAATGCGTACAAACTTGAGGGATGCGGCTACAGTGTTGAAGAAATTGTAGGAGCAGGTATCAGCATTGCTAAAAACGCTGTCGGTGACAGAGCGCTTGTTGCCCTTGACATCGGTTCAATCGGTCAGCTGCTCGAACCTGCGGGTTCGCTTACTTTTGAACAGGCTTATGAATATTACAAACAGCTTATCCTTGCAGGTAAAGACGCTGATGTTATAGTTTTTGAAACTATGACGGATCTTTATGAACTTAAGGCCGCTGTACTTGCCGCAAAGGAGAACAGCGACAAGCCAATATTCACCACTATGACATTTGAGCGTAATATGCGTACTTTTACAGGCACATTGCCGTCTGCTTTTGCCGTAACTATGGAAAATCTCGGCGTTGACGCTCTCGGCGTAAACTGTTCGCTTGGACCTGATGATCTTGAGCCGATTGTAAGTGAGATTTCCAAGTACACAAATCTTCCTATTGTAATTAAGCCGAATGCAGGTTTGCCGGACCCTAACACCAATGAATATGATGTTATGCCCGATGATTTTGCAAAGTCATCTCTGTCACTGTTAAAGTACGGTGTTAAAGTTCTCGGAGGCTGCTGCGGTACAAATCCCGAATATATAAAGGCTCTTAAAGACGCTCTTGCAGATAAAAAATATCAGCCGTCAAAAAGTCAAGTTGATACAATAGTATGCAGTGCAAGTTCTGTTGTTGAAGTTAATCATCCGAGAATTATCGGTGAAAGAATTAACCCTACAGGCAAAAAGCTGTTTAAACAGGCACTTGTTGATAATAATATTGATTACATTCTCACACAGGCACTTAGTCAGACGGGCGCAGGTGCGGAAATTCTTGATGTCAATGTAGGTCATCCCGAAATTGACGAAAAGCAGATGATGGTGCGTGTGCTCAAAGCAATTCAGAGTGTTTGCGATGCACCTCTGCAGATTGACTCTACAAAACCCGATGTACTTGAGGCAGGACTTCGTGCTTATAACGGCAGACCGATTGTAAACTCGGTAAACGGTGAGGAAAAAAGCCTTAGCACGGTTTTACCGCTTGTTAAAAAATACGGTGCTTGCGTTGTTGGTCTTACACTTGACGAAAACGGTATTCCAAAGACAGCGGAGGGCAGATTTGAAATTGCAAAAAGAATTGTAGAGAGGGCAGAGGCAATCGGCATTGACAGAAGAGATGTGTTTATCGACTGCCTTACAATGACGGTTTCTGCCGAACAGTCTGCCTGCAGACAGACGCTTAATGCTTTGCACAGAGTAAAAACCGAACTTGGCTGTAAAACCTGTCTCGGTGTTTCAAATATTTCATTCGGACTTCCGAATCGTGACCTTGTTACAAGAACTTTCCTTACTATGGCTCTTGAAGAGGGACTTGACTTACCGATTATTAACCCGAATATTGATTCTATTACGGGTGCGGTAAGAGCATACCGTGTGCTTGACGGTATTGATAAAAACTCTATGGATTTTATTGCCGCATATAACGATGCGGTACAAGCACCTGCCGCAAATAATAATTCTGCCGCATCCGATTTGGATATTATGACCGCTGTTTTCAACGGCTTGAAAAAAGAAGGTGCGTTGCTTACCGAAAAAATGCTTGCCGAAACAGGCGACGCAATGAAAATAGTAAACGAAATGCTTATTCCTGCTCTTGATAAGGTGGGAGAGGGTTTTGAAAAGAACAAAATCTTTTTACCGCAGCTTATTCAGAGTGCAAATGCCGCACAGGCTTGCTTTGATGTAATTAAATCACATATTTCCAAAACAAGCGGAGAAACCGTAAGCAAGGGCAAAATCATTGTTGCAACCGTTAAGGGTGATATTCACGACATAGGAAAGAACATTGTAAAAGTATTGCTTGACAACTACGGGTATACGGTTGTTGACCTTGGCAAAGATGTTGACCCTCAACTTGTTGTCGATACTGCAATTGAGCAGGATATAAAGATGATTGGTTTGTCTGCTCTTATGACAACTACCCTTAAGAGTATGGAAGATACAATCAAACTTGTAAGAGAAACAAAAGAATTGCAGAATCCCGACGGAAGCAGTAAATGCGTAATTTTTGTCGGCGGTGCTGTACTTACGGAAGAATATGCTATGAAAATCGGCGCTGACTACTATTGCAGAGATGCTAAGGAAAGCGTAGATACGGCTAAAAAGGTATTAGGTTAAAACAAAAGGGCAGTTCCGAATCAGGAATTGCCCTTGATTATATTTATTATGCAAATTTCAGGTTGATTGTTAAATCGTGGTATAGGGTTTGAAACACCGAGCCCGCCTGTAATTATCATAGAGGTATTGTTAAAATCAAATTCACCTTTGTCATATTGCGGAAAAAGTCCTTGGTTTGGTGCAATTATTCCGCCGACAAACGGTATTCTGACAAGTCCGCCGTGAGTGTGACCGCACAAAACAAGCTCTACATTTGACTCTGCAACCATATCGGTAATGTATTCAGGCTGATGATGCAAAAGAATTGTGTAGTAATTATTTGCTTCTTCGTTGAATTGCTCCCAAAAATGAGCTTCCGGAACATCGTAGTCGGGACCGTTGTATTCATAGTACGGATAATCGGATAGTCCGCCTATTAGTATTTTTTGTCCGCCTTTTGTGGTGAAAAACGCAGCTTCATTGTCAAGTAAGGTAGCTCCGCAGGCAGTTATGTCTGTTTTGAAGTCAATCTTGTCGGCAATATCTCTTTCGTGATTACCGAGGCAGCAATAGACAGGTGCGATTTTTGAAAGTTTTGACAGAATATTTTTCATATTATCGTCATTAACAAATGTGCGGGTTACCATATCACCGCCCACTGCAATGAAGTCGGGGCTTTGTTTGGCAATTTTTTCTACCAGGTTTTTATTATTGTCACCGTATTCCTTATTGTGCAGATCGGAGATAAACACAATTTTTAAATTACCGTTAATATTATCGGCTTTAAGATTATATTCTGTAGTTTTAAAAAACAGGTTGCTGTGTATTAATTCTCCTATTGCAAGAGCAAATAAAGCAGAAAAAATAATTAAAGGTAGTCTTTTCTTTGCTTTCTTCATAAAAATGTCCTTTTTTTAAGAATAATGTTATATTGTTTATAAAATTATATTATATCTAAATTAAGTATTTGTCAAATTAGGTAAAAAAAACACATATTTTATCTACGCAAATAATAAAAGAGCATTGCTTTGCAATTTGACAAAAAATTAAATTTGATGTATAATATTGTGTGTTAATTTGTATAATATTTTAAAATTAGACGATATGTTTGTATTAAATTTTATATAATCAGATAAAATTTGCAGGGGACAATTAAAAAATGAAAAAAATAAATTATCGTAAGCTTATTCTTGCTTTGGCTGATGTTTTTATTATTGTGGTAAGCGGTATTGTGCTTAATTTTGCTATGTCGCTTATATTTCCGGAACTTTCGGAAGCAAGCAGAGGACTGTTATATACAATAATAGTAAACTTAGCACTGTGTATGCTTATTATGTACGGTGCAGGTGCGTATAAAAGACTTTGGCGATACTTTAATGAAAAGGATTACTTGGTTTGCGGTTTGGCGATGTTCGCAGGCTTCGCTTTGGGCTATCTTATTATGTCGATTTTGCAGATACAGCAATCTGTTTTGTTTGTTGCTTTATATGCAATTCTCGCAACAGGCGGAGTGCTCTTATTCCGATTTATATTTAAGCGTACTTTCCTTAATTTAATTGAAGTCGGCAGAGCGGATAATTGTGAGCGTACGCTTATTGTTGGCGCAGGCAATGCAGGCAGAATGATTCTTACCGAAATTCAGAATGCAAGTTATGACGAAAACAGTCCCGCACGCAATCTTATTGCGGTAGGTTTTGTTGATGATGATGAAACAAAACTTAACAGAAGCATTAACGGTGTGCCTGTTCTCGGTTTTTGCAGAGAAATTTCTAAGATTTGCAATGATAAAAAGATTACAAATATTATTGTGGCTGTTCCGTCTTGCGAAGAAGAGGAAAAGCGCAAAATCCTTGATTATTGCTCGGAAACTACTTGTAAAATCAAGATAATTCCTTATTTGAGCGAGCTTTTGTTTGACGATAAGCACACAGAGCTTATTTCACAGGCTAAAGAAATTAAAATTGCAGACTTACTTGGCAGAAAGCCGATTGAATTTGATAAAAAAGAAATAAAAGAATTGGTTACGGGAAAAATCTGTATGGTTACAGGCGGCGGCGGTTCTATAGGCAGCGAGCTTGTAAGACAGATTGCAAAGTATTCGCCTAAGCAGGTAATTATTGTTGACATATACGAAAATAACGCATATGATATTCAGCAGGAACTTGTGCTTGAGTACGGCAACAAACTTAATCTTGTAACTTTGATTTCATCTATCCGTGATTACGACAAAATGGAACTGATATTTAAAACATATCGTCCTCAGCTTGTATTTCACGCAGCTGCCCACAAGCATGTTCCTCTTATGGAAACCGTGCCGGAAGAGGCAGTTAAAAATAATATTTTCGGTACTTTTAATGTTGCAACACTTGCAGAAAAGTACAAAGCCGATAAATTTGTTATGATTTCAACCGATAAGGCTGTAAATCCGACCAATGTTATGGGTGCAACCAAAAGAGCATGTGAAATGATAATTCAGCACAAGGCTCAGCACAGCACTCATACCGAATTTGTAACCACTCGTTTCGGTAATGTTCTTGGGTCAAACGGTTCGGTTATTCCCCTGTTCAGGCGTCAGATTGAAAGCGGTTCACCTGTAACCGTTACTCACCCTGACATAATCAGATATTTTATGACTATTCCCGAGGCTGTTTCGCTTGTTCTTGAGGCAGGCGCTATGGCTCACGGCGGCGAGATTTTTGTTCTTGATATGGGTGCGCCCGTAAAGATTACAACTCTTGCCGAAAATCTCATTCGTATGTACGGCAAGATTCCATATAAAGATGTTCCGATTGTTTTCACGGGCTTAAGACCGGGCGAAAAACTTTTTGAGGAACTTTTGATGGACGAAGAAGGACTTAAGTCTACCGCAAACGAAAAGATATTTATCGGTAATCAGATAAATATCAATTCCGCAGAACTGCTCAAAAAACTTGATGAGCTTAAAGTTGTTGCTAACAGCAACGACAGCGAAAAAACGGTAGAACTTCTTGCGGATCTTGTACCTACTTTTAACCATAAGACAAACTGATATATTTATTCATCAGCAAAGGAGAGAATACATAATGTGTGGTATTGTTGGATATGTTGGACCTAAAGACTGCAGTGATGTGCTTGTAAGCGCACTCACAAAGCTTGAATACAGAGGTTATGATTCAGCGGGTATAGCTGTTTTTGGAAAAAACGGCATTGAAACAGTTAAAACAAAAGGTAAACTTAAAAATCTTGTTGACAAGATGGCAGTTGAGGGTAAACCGGAGGGTCATGTAGGTATAGGCCATACAAGATGGGCAACTCACGGTGAGCCGTCAGATGTAAACTCACATCCGCACAGCGGCGCAAGAGTTACCATTGTTCATAACGGAATTATTGAAAATTACATTGAATTAAAAGAATTTTTAACATCAAAGGGCAGAACTTTCCTCAGTGATACAGACACCGAGGTTGTTGCACAGCTACTTGATTATAAGTATAACGGAAATCCGCTTGAAACTATCGACAGCGTAATGGCTGAACTTAAGGGTTCTTTTGCTCTCGGTATTATGTTCAAAGATTTCCCGGACAGAATTTTTGCCGTAAGAAGAGAGAGTCCGCTTATTGTTGGCGTAGCTGACGGCGAAACCTTTATTGCGTCCGATGTTCCTGCAATTCTTAAATACACAAAGAATTACTATCTTCTCGACCATGATGAGATTGCTACACTTACAGCAGACGGCGTTTCATTTGTAGATGAGCACCTTGACCCTATCGAAAAAGAGTTAAAGGTTGCGGATTGGGATATGGAGGCTGCCGAAAAGGGCGGTTATCCGCATTTTATGATTAAAGAAATCAAAGAACAGCCGGAAGCTATCAGAACCACCGTTGCTCCGAGAGTAAGAGCCGGATTGCCTTGCCTTGAAGAATGCGGTATTACACTCGAAAAATTAAGAGAATTTAAATCAATTTCGGTTGTTGCCTGCGGTACAGCTATGCATGCCGGTCTTGTAGGTAAATATATTATCGAAAGTATTGCGAGAGTACCTGTTACAGTTGATATTGCGTCAGAGTTCAGATACAGAAATCCTATTGTAGGTGAAGGCGACCTTGTAATTATTATTTCACAGTCGGGTGAAACTGCCGACAGCCTTGCCGCAATGCGCCTTGCAAAGCAGAAAGGAGCAACTACTCTTGCTATTGTAAACGCAAAGGGAAGTTCAATTGCACGAGAGGCGGATATGCTTATTTATACTCTTGCAGGCCCTGAAATTTCTGTAGCGTCGACAAAAGCGTATATTACACAGCTTTCTGTTATGTATCTTTTTGCCTTTGAGCTTGCTCTTGCAAAGGAAACCGTAAGCGAAGCAGAGTGCAAAAGACTTGTGTCTGCACTTCTCAAAATGCCGGAAGCTGTTAAGTATGTTATTGAAACAACAGAGGAAAAATGCAAGTATGTAGCGACAAAACTTATCACAACAGACAGCTTGCTCTACATTGGCAGAGGTCTTGACTATGCTCTTTCAATGGAAGGTTCGCTTAAACTTAAGGAAGTATCATACATTCACTCCGAGAGCTATGCGGCAGGTGAATTAAAGCACGGTACAATTTCTCTTATTGAGGACGGTATGCCTGTAATTTCTGTTGCAACACAGAGTGACCTTATTGCAAAAACTATCAGTAATATTGTTGAGGTTAAGTCGAGAGGTGCTATGAATATTCTTGTTTGCTCGGAGGCTTGTGCAAGAACTCTTGAGGACGGTATTGCGGATTATGTTATTAAAGTTCCGCAGACAGATGAACTTCTTATGCCGATTTCTGCGGTTGTTCCGCTCCAGATTCTTGCTTATTACACAGCGGTCAATAAGGGTAATGACCCTGACAAGCCAAGAAACCTTGCAAAATCAGTTACTGTTGAGTAATTTACAAAATAAACATTAGAAATTTTATTATAAAAACCAAGTGACGGAATGGCTGTCACTTGGTTTTTTGTTTTCTTTATTGAAAAAAACAAACGCTTTAGCGCTTTAAAATTCAAAAAAATTCTCTTAAAACACCGCCTTGCACTTGTATTTTTTACTTGTATTATGTATAATAATTGATGTATATGGATTTATTGACAGAATATTCTGTTTTTCGGAGGCTTTTAGTATGACAGCTAAAAATATAAAAAGATTTTTTACAGCATTTGTTTGTGCGGCACTTGTTGCTTGTACTGCCGTTGTTTGCAGTGCGGCGGGCAGTAAAATACAGATTGAAAAACTTGATAATATGACAATTCAACTGCCCGACAATATGCTTGGCATAACAAGGGACAGCAAGAGTACCGACAAGTATTTTTCAGTTTTCGGACTTGATTATGACAAAACAATGTCTGATTTCAAGAACAGTGATATTTTTATGCAGGCTATGGATAATCAGGCAACCACGACGGTCACGGTTACTATGACACGCAACGGTGACAGCGAGGGTATTAAGAATTATAAACTTCTTTCGGACGAAAAGCTTTATGAAGTGAGAGAAAGTTTTATTTCTCAAGAGGAATATATCAGTTGCACGCCGGATCAGGCGCAAGACCTTGTATGGCTTATGTTTGACCTTAATGTAGAGAGCGGCAGTGACAGAATCAAGACTTATCAGGCAAACACCGTTTATGACGGAATGAGTATTAATATTACTATTCAGCATAACGGCGGCGATGTTACATCTGCCGATTATCAAACTTTAAAGTCAATTCTTTCAACCGTTACTTTTAATGCAAAAGCTGACCCGGAAAGCGACTTTACAAAATATGTTTACATAGGTATAGTTGCTGTTGTTATTATTCTTTTTATCATAGTTATGATTGCAGGTAAAAAGACAAGAAAGAAAAACAAAAAGAGCAAAAATGAAAAAATTTTGCGTGAACTTACCGATAAATACAAATCAAACAATAAACCTGTAAAAAAATTACAGGAAGATGGTATTGTCAGCATTCATCAGGCTTATGATGAGTTAAAAGAAGAAAACAACGACATAAGCAGTGGCAAAAAAGACGATGACCTCTTTGACGATTACAAGGACATTGACGAAGAAGAAGTAAAGGTTAAGATTTACGAAAAGCCGACAGTTTCGGATTATGAAATTGACGAAATAGTAAATGAGAGCAAAGAAAGGCTTAAGAATGAGGGCGCAGATGTTGAAGTAATAGAAACAAGTGCCGAAAAACTTGAGCCGCAGGAAGTAATTGAAGACCGACTTGAAGAGGCTCAGGAGGATTTACAGACCGAAGAGGTTGTTCAAACCGTGGCTGTTGACGAACCCGAAGATGAAAACGATGCTGAAGAAAACTCGGAAATAACCGAGGAGGCAGATGCGGATGCTACCGATGCAGCCGTTGAAAATCAATCGGTCGAAGATAAAGAAAACGCAGACTTTGAAATTAAATCGGAAGAAAAAGTAATTTCGGACGACGGAAATTACGAAGAAGCTGCACAGGCAGAAATTTCAACAGAAGAAGAACCGACAGACGAAATAGAAGAAACAATTGAAGAAGTTGAATCTGAATACGAAGAAGAAACGGAAGATAAAGTCGAAGAAGAAAACGAGGAAGAACTGAGAAGAGAGGCTGAAAAAAATACAGCCGATGATTTTGATGAAGGTTATGATTTCTTTGAGGAAAAGCCGAGAAGAATTGTAGGTATCATTGATGTTGACAGTTCAGACCTCAAAAATGCGGTCGATTACGATGTTCTTTCAGAGGAAGAAAAGCGTGCCGTAGAGGTTGAAACCGCTGTGGATAACGATAAGACAGAAAGCTTTATTGCGGCTGCGGAAAAAGCAGGTAACGGAATAAAGAATTTCTTTGTACACTGCGGATATTTCTGCACAAATGTTTCAAGACTTATAAAGCGTAAGCATGCTGCTAAAAAGCGTAAAAAAGCTGAACTCGAACGCAGAGAAAGAGAGCGTGTGAGAAAACAGCAGGCTGCGCAAAGGCGTGACGGCAACGGTCTTGTAAAGGTACACAGCGCCACACAGAGAAGACCGCAGCCTAACGGCAGAGCATCTCAGTCAGCTCACAGAACACCAAACAGAAAACCACAGCAGAACAATAACAGAAGAAAGTAATCAGAGGTGATTAAAATAAATACTTTAGTAATTAAAAACGCACACATAGTTTCACCGTCAGATGGACTTGACAAAGTTGCCGATGTTCTTGTAAAAGACGGCAAAATCTCAAAAATTGCAGAGAACATCTCTACAGAGGGCAATGTGATTGATGCAGACGGCTTAACACTTATTCCGGGTATTGTGGATATGCATGTACATCTTCGTGACCCCGGTCAAACTCACAAAGAGGATATTATAACAGGCTGTAAAGCAGCTGCTGCGGGCGGTGTTACAAGTTTACTTGCAATGCCTAACACAATCCCTACTACGGATAATGCCGAAACCGTAAAATATATTCTTGACAAGGCAAAGAATGCCGACGCCAATGTTTATGTGGCAGGCAGTATTACAAAGGGACTCAAAAGTCTTGAACCGACCGATATTGAAGAACTTAAATCAGCAGGTGCAATTGCTCTTTCGGATGACGGCAGACCGGTTGAAAACACAAAGTATTTAAGCGAGGCAATGAAAAAAGCTCCGCAGCTCGGTATGACGGTTGTTGCTCACTGCGAGGATCTTTTCCTTGCAGACGGCGGTAAAATCAACAGCGGCGAAGTAAGCAAAAATCTCGGCGTAAAGGGTATTCCTGCCGCAGCAGAGGATTGCGGTACCGCAAGAGAAATTGCACTTGCGGCGGCGCTTGATGCGCCGATACACATTTGTCATGTCAGCACAAAGACAAGCGTTGCACTTGTAAGAGATGCAAAGAGAAGAGGGGTTAAGGTTACGGCAGAAACCGCACCGCACTATTTCTCAATGACAGAAAAAGAATTGCTTGCAAAGGACGCAGATTTCAGAATGAATCCGCCTCTCCGCACACATGAAGATGTTGTTGAAATAATAAGCGGTCTTAAAGACGGTACGCTTGACGCTATTGCAACCGACCACGCACCGCATACACCGGAAGAAAAGTCCGATTTTGAAAAAGCACCGAACGGTTCTATCGGTATGGAAACTTCATTTGCGGTATCATACACATATCTTGTAAAAACAGGACTTCTTACAATTTCGGAGCTTGTTGAAAAGATGAGCACAAATCCTGCCGAAATTCTCGGAATCAATGCAGGACATATCAAAGTCGGTGCGCCTGCAGACCTTGCACTCGTTGATTTGAACGAAGAATGGGTTGTTGATGTAGATAAATTGCACGGCAAGAGTAAAAATACTCCTTTCAAGGGCAAAACGCTCTGCGGAAAGGTTAAATATACAATTTTGGGCGGAAAAACCGTATTTGAAGATAAATAATCGGAGCGCTCGCAGATTAAAGGAGATTTGGCAAAATGGCACAAAAAGGTGATTTGTTATCAGTAAGAGAAGATATACGAGTTGTTGACGCTACAATTCGTGACGGCGGACTTTGTAATAATTTTGAGTTCCCCGACGAATTTGTTAAGGCTTTATATAACGCAAATGTAAAAGCAGGCGTTGACTATATGGAGTTCGGCTACAAGGCATCTAAAGAGCTTTTTAACGAAAAAGATTTTGGTAAGTGGAAATTCTGCAACGATGACGACATAAGAGAAGTTGTTGGCGAAAACAATACAGACCTTAAGATTGCAGTTATGGCTGATGTTGGCAGAACAGATTTTAAGAATGACATTCTTCCAAAGAACGAAAGTCCGATTGACCTTGTAAGAATTGCAACATATATCAACACAATTCCTGCGGCAGTAGAAATGATTGAGGACTGCGCAAAGAAAGGCTATGAAACCACAATCAACATTATGGCTGTTTCAAAGGCGAGAACAGAGGATATTATTACAGCTCTTGATATTCTCGGCAAAAGCCCTGTAAACGCATTTTATATTGTAGACAGCTACGGCGCTCTTTACCCTGAGGAGGCAAGAAAGTTAGCTGAATTATATTGCTCATACGGTGAAAAGTACGGCAAGTCAGTCGGTATTCATGCACACAACAACCAGCAACTTGCTTTCGCAAATACTATTGAGGCAATGACACAGGGTGTCAGCTACCTTGACGCAACAGTAGACGGTATGGGCAGAGGTGCAGGTAACTGCGCACTTGAGCTACTCTTAGGTTTCCTCAAAAATCCTAAGTACAAGGTTGACCCGATTCTCAAGATGCTTGAGTATACACAGCAGTTCAGAGAAAGCGGAGTTAAGTGGGGATACGATGTTCCTTATATGCTTACAGGTCAGTATAACACTCACCCTCGTCCGGCTATTTCGTTTGTTAAAGATGACAGAAAAGATTACACAAACTTTGCTCACGAACTTTTTGACATTATCAACAGCTGATGCAGCATATAATGAGATTAAATCCATCTCCGTTTGCAATGGTTTGCAATGATTGAAAGCAGAGAAAAAACCATTGAGTTAAGACTTAATGACGAAAAATGCAGACTGATTAATGTCGGAGATGAAATTACTTTTATAAATACGGAAGACAACCGAAAAACATTAAAAACGGAAATTGTTAATATTTATAAATTTAAGTCTTTTGAAGAATTATACGCTGTTCTTCCTTTACTTAAATGCGGGTATACAAAGGAAGATGTAAAGACTGCCTCACCCGAAGATATGCTTGCATATTATTCGGCAAAACAGCAGGAAAAATACGGCGTATTGGGAATAGAGATAAAAGTAATATCGTAAGCGTTATTACTGAATTTAAAAGGAGAGTAAAAAATGGCATTTGACAGACTTATTGATAAAATCGCAGAAATGCAGAATCCTACAGTTGCAGGTCTTGATCCAAAGCTTGACTATGTACCTGAATTTATCAAAGAGGAGTGCTTTGCAAAGTACGGCAAAACTCTTGAGGGTGCGGCTGCCGCTTTGTTTGAGTTCAACAAGGCTCTTATTGACGCTCTTTATGAGATAGTTCCTGCAATCAAGCCACAGGCTGCTTACTACGAAATGTACGGTTGGCAGGGCGTTAAGGCACTTGCAGACACTATTGCATATGCAAAGTCAAAGGGTATGTTTGTTATTACAGACGGTAAGCGTAACGACATCGGTACAACAATGGAGGCTTACGCTGCTGCTCACCTCGGCTCAACCACAGTTGCAGGCGAAGAGGTAGAGGCTTTTGGTGCAGACGCACTTACAGTAAATGGTTACCTCGGCACAGACGGTATCAAACCGCTTGTTAATATCTGCAAGAGCGGTGATAAGGGCATTTTTGTACTTGTTAAGACATCTAACCCAAGTTCAGGCGAATTACAGGATAAGAAACTTAATGACGGCACAACCGTTTATGAGCAGATGGGCAAAATGTGCGAAGAGTGGGGAACAGAGCTTGAGGGCAAATACGGTTACTCGGGTGTCGGCGCAGTAGTCGGTGCAACATATCCCGAACAGCTTGCCGAAATGAGAGCTAAATGTCCGCACACATTTTTCCTTGTACCGGGTTACGGTGCACAGGGCGGCGGTGCAAATGATGTTAAAAACGCATTTGATGAAAACGGTCTTGGCGCAATCATCAATTCAAGCCGTGGTATTATGTGCGCATGGAAAAAACAGAGCCTTACCGAGAATGATTTTGCAAAGGCTGCTTACAACGAGGCGGTTCGTATGCGTGACGAAATTATCGGTTGCATAGGCAAAATTAAGAAATAATACAATAAATTGTTATTTTTATGTATTAAACACCAAATATTGTTGACTTTGCTAAAAGTTGGCGGTATAATTTAATAGTCAGTATTAGTTAAAACTGTAAATAAAATATATTTTCAAGGGAGATTTTTAATATGGCAAGAGTATATAACTTTTCTGCCGGTCCTTCAATGCTTCCGGAGGCAGTATTAAAGACAGCAGCAGATGAAATGCTTGATTATCAGGGCAGCGGACAGAGTGTAATGGAAATGTCACACCGCAGCAAAACATATGATAAAATCATTAAGGACGCTGAAGCTTTACTTCGTGAGATTATGAACATTCCTGACAACTACAAGGTTATGTTCCTCCAGGGCGGCGGTTCTACACAGTTTGCTATGGTAGCACTCAACTTTATGAACAAGAACAATAAGGCTGACTACATAATCACAGGTCAGTGGGCTAAAAAAGCTTACAAAGAGGCTGCTCGCTATGGCGACGCTAAGGCTGTTGCTTCTTCGGAGGATAAAACTTTCTCTTATATTCCTAAGACAGATAAGTCAATGTTCAGAGAGGACGCCGACTATGTGTATATTTGTATGAACAATACTATTTACGGTACTGTTTATCACGAACTTCCGGATACAGGCGATATTCCGCTTATTGCAGATATTTCATCTTGTATTCTTTCAGAGCCTATTGATGTAACTAAGTTTGGCGCACTCTTTGCAGGTGCTCAAAAGAATATGGCTCCTGCAGGTCTTACAATCGCAATTGTTCGTGAGGATCTTATCGGCAATGCTATGGACATCTGCCCGACAATGCTTAACTATAAGACTCACGCTGACGCAGATTCACTTTTCAACACACCTCCTTGCTACACAATTTATATTGCAAAGCTTGTTCTTGAGTGGATTAAGAATGAGGTTGGCGGTCTTGACAAGATGAAAGAGCTTAACGAGAAAAAGGCTAAACTTCTTTATGACTTCCTTGATAATTCAGAACTCTTTAAGGGTACTGTTGTTCCTGAGGATCGTTCACTTATGAATGTTCCGTTCGTAACAGGCAATGCTGACCTTGATGCTAAGTTTGTTAAAGAGGCAACAGAGGCAGGTCTTGTAAACATCAAGGGTCACCGTACAGTTGGCGGTATGAGAGCTTCTATCTACAATGCTATGCCATATGAGGGTGTAGTTGCTCTTGTTGACTTTATGAAGAAGTTTGAGGCAGAAAACAAGTAATTTTTGCTCAAACAATCTGCTTTAAATAAAATAAAAGAGGATGAATACAATGTTTAATATACTTACTCTCAATAAAATTGCTGCCGTTGGCACAAGCCGCCTTGGCGACAATTACGCTTACGGTGACGATGTTCAGAATCCTGACGCAGTTCTCGTAAGAAGTGCTGCTATGCACGATATGCAGTTTGAAGATAATCTCCTTGCCATTGCAAGAGCAGGCGCAGGTACAAACAACATTCCTAAAGATGTTTGTTCTGAAAAGGGTATTGTGGTTTTCAATACTCCGGGTGCTAATGCAAATGCTGTTAAAGAGCTTGTAATTGCAGGTCTTTTACTCTCTTCAAGAAGAGTAATGGAGGGTGCAGACTGGGCAAAGACACTCAAAGGTAACGGTGACGCAGTAGGTAAGATGGTAGAAAAAGGCAAGAGCCAGTTTGTAGGTCCTGAAATCAAGGGCAAAACTCTCGGTGTTATCGGTCTTGGCGCTATAGGTATTCTTGTTGCCAACTGTGCCGTTGCACTCGGTATGGATGTAATCGGTTTTGATCCGTTTATGTCTGTAACAAACGCATTAAAGCTCAATCCTGCCGTTAAGCTTATGAAGAGCGGCGAAGATGTAATGGTAAACTGTGATTACCTTACAATCCATGTTCCTCTTACAGCTGACACTAAGGATATGGTTGATGCAGATATGATTGCTAAGATGAAAGACGGCGTTCGTATTCTCAACTTCAGCCGTGACGGTCTTGTAAATTCAACAGCTGTTCTTGAGGCTGTTAAGAGCGGTAAGGTTGCTAAGTATGTAACAGACTTTGCAACTGATGATATTATCGGCGAAGAGAATATCATTTGTCTTCCACATCTCGGTGCATCAACTCCCGAAAGTGAAGATAACTGCGCAATTATGGCTTGTGATGAGCTTAAAGAGTACCTCGAAAACGGTAACATCGTAAATTCTGTAAACTATCCTGCACTTTCACTTGCAAGAACAAATACAGAGAATGTTCGTTTCTGCGTAATGCACAAGAATGTACCTGAACTTCTTAAGAAGGTACTTTCAGAGGTAAAAGGCAATGTAGAAAATATGCTTTCAAAGAGCCGTGGCGACTATGCTTATGCAATTATTGATGTTGCAGACGGTAACCCTGAAAATGCTGCCGCTATTGCAGCCATTGAAGGTGTAATCCGTGTTCGTGCTATCTAAAAGCATAATATAATGAAGTCATAGGGCGGCAGAGCTATTCTGTCGCCCTTTTAAAGTTTTGTTTTAATGTCCTATTTTAAATGTTGGGGTAACATTAATAGATTATGGTTTAACTTGTGTGCTAAACCATACTTTCCCGAATTTTTGATAAAGAATTTTTTTGAATTGAGGAATGAAAATGAGAGGAATAAAAAAATTATCTGCAATTACGCTGACTGCCGTGCTTGCGTTTTCTTCTACAGTTACTGCATTTGGCGCAGAAGTAACAGAATCGGTTTCTTACAGCAAATGGGGCAGTAAAACCGTATGCGAAGCATTGGGAATAGATACTGCCGAATACTACAAATGGATTGTAAATCACGATAATGATTCAAGCAATGACTATCAGACTTACACTGTTTCTAAAAATTATGATTCATCTGTAGGTACTGATTATTATCTCGGTACAAAATATACATCGGGCGACCATCGTACACCAAAAGGAGATACCAAAGGTTACTTTAATACAGATTTATATTCACCAAACAGCGGATATTACTGTGTAGGTTACGGCAGACAAGACGAGCTTAACGGTTCATCGTACAAGCCGCAGATGAACTGCACAGGATTTGTATGGCATATACTTTACAAGTCGCTTGCAAATACCAAGGCACAAAAGGGTCAGTCGGTAAGCTATGCATACGCAAACACTCATATTCCGAGTTATTCGTATGCGCCTTATGATACGGGTCAGGATACATGGATTAATTGGGCGAGCAATAACAATATCAAGACATATTATTTTGACGGTACAAGTGCCATTAATAATGCATTGAACAGCGGAGTGCTTGAAAAAGGCGATATTATTTTTATGCTCGGTACGGCTGACGCTCATGTCGGTATTTTTTACGGCAATAATTCAAAAAATAACAAGTTCTGGCATTCTCAATATAAAAATGTAAATACAATCACAAATATTGAGCCGAGGGGTACTTGCTACGGATTGTATGTATATAAAACAGGTTGTTCAAACGGTATTGATCTTAATATTCAGCTTAACAGCACACAAAGCGGATTAAAGGGTACTTCATACGATTATTCACAGTTTGAATACACGGTTTATGCTGACTCGGCTTGTAGAAAGCCTGTCGGAAAAATTGTACCGCAGTCTGATGGATTCGGTGCATTTGGTTTGACGAGCAGTCAACAGTATTCTTCATCAAGTGCGGTTGCGAGAGGTGTGCCTGTTGCAAATACTTCTTATTGGTGCAAAGAAACAAAAACACCGAACGGGTATGTTGCAGACAACACGGTATATAAATTTGAAAAGTCTACATTGACATGGGGCGGTACGGAAAGATACTATGCAGGTGTAGCTGTAAATGAAAATAACCATAAATTAAGCAAAATAAACAAGACGCCTAAAATAGCACTCCGTATTCAGAATGTGTCATCTTATTCCGAATTGACCGATAATAATGAAAATTATTCACTTAGCGGTGCGGTTTATGAAGTTTATAATTCCGATAACACTTTTTGCGGTTATATGAAAACAGGTGAAGACGGCTGGGTATGCGCAACCTCAAAAGAAAAAACCGACGATGTAAATAATATTAAATGGAATGAAAGTGCGTTCGATTCAGCTCTTTATATGCCGTACGGTAATTATTACGCAAAGCAGGTTGTTGCTCCGAAAGGCTTTGAATTATTCTCTGACAGAATAATTCTTGATAATGTTTATCAATATACATGGAGCGGTCTTACAGTTTATTATGCTCAAGCTGAAAATACACCAATAAAGTTGGATACTTCGACAGTAAGAGTAAATCTTACAAATGAGTTTAAAGCCCCGATAAACTGTGCGGAGTTTGATTTGTTTTCAGATGAGGAATGTCAAAATCTTATTGATACGGCAATAACGGACAATAACGGTATAGCCGAATTTGCTAAGCCGTTACAGGTTGGCACTTATTATATTAAGCAGAAAAAATCCGCTGTCGGTTATTTTTACGATTCGACGGTAACGCAAGTTGTTGTTAAAGAAGAAAATATCGGCAGTAATACTGACATATCGTTATTTGCAAAAAGCAAGGGCGATGTAAATAAAGACGGCAATATTGATATTACAGACAGCACGGTAATTCAGCTGTTTGTTGCAGGCGAAAAAGCAGAGGACGGTTCGGATTTTGTTGATATAAATGATACCGTCAGCTTTGATAATGCCGATATTGACGGCAACGGAATAATAGATATCAACGATATTACTAATCTTCAGATAATAATTTCAAAGAATAACTGATATTATTTAGTGAAAACTTCCTTTGACATCTGCAAAACCAAAATAGTATAATATATAAAGATGTGTTGCACTACTGCGTAATTCCAATCAGTAGTGCAGCACTTTTTTGTTTTAAGAGGTGTTTTTATGAAAAAAATAAAAGAAAAAGACAAAATGGAAATTTTGCCTGTTAAAAGCCTTATGCTTAGAATGGGTGTTCCTATGATACTTTCTATGGTACTGCAGGCGGTTTACAATATTGTTGACAGTGCTTTTGTGTCAAATATGCAAGACAACGGAGAGTTGGCGCTCAATGCGCTCACACTTGCGTTTCCGCTGCAAATGTTGATTGTGGCAATCGGAATAGGTACGGGTGTTGGTGTAAATGTTCTCGTTGCCAAAAGTCTTGGCGAGGGCAACAGAGGCAACGCAGATAAAGCCGCAGGCAATGGAGTTTTTCTTGCCGCTGTAATTTACTTGATGTTTTTGCTGTTCGGTTTATTTGGTGTAAAGCCGTACATAAGTACGCAAACCGCAAATCCGATTGTTTTGGAAATGGCGTGTGATTATTTAAGAATATGCTGCGTATATTCTTTTGGACTTGTATTTTTCTCTCTTTATGAAAAACTTTTACAAGCAACAGGCAAATCGGTATTTTCGACAATTGCACAGATTTGCGGCGCAGTTGCAAATATTATTCTTGACCCTATTATGATTTACGGTTTGTTAGGCTGTCCGAAATTCGGTGTAAAGGGTGCTGCATACGCTACGGTTATCGGTCAAATTATTTCACTTGCGGTTGCTTTTATTTTTCATATAAAGTTTAACAAAGATATAACCAATAATGTTAAAAACATTAAGCCGTCGGCAAATACAATACTGAACATTTACAAAATCGGTTTGCCTGCAATAATTGCACAGGCACTTATGTCGGTTATGACTTACGGCTTTAATCTTATTTTGGGTACGGTCAGTGAGGCGATGGTAACAGCTTACGGATTGTACTATAAAATACAGCAATTCATACTTTTTGCAGCGTTTGGATTAAGAGATGCCATAACTCCGATTATGTCATATGCGTTTGGAATGAAAAGTAAAAAGAGAATTGACGACAGTATAAAATTCGGCTCAATTTACACAACAGTAATAATGTTTGCAGGTCTGGCGGTAATAGAAATTATAGCTAATCCGCTTTCAAGTGCCTTTGGACTTTCGGGTGATACACAAGTGTTATGTATCGGCGCAATGCGGATTGTTTCTGCAAGTTTTGTGTTTGCAGGCATTAATATAGCTTTTCAGGGAATGTTTCAGGCAATTAACGGCGGAATGCAGTCGCTGATAGTTTCAGTTTGCAGACAACTTGTGTTTGTATTGCCTCTTGCGTGGATATTTACTGTGCTTGTCAATAAATCAATTTGCGGCGAATGGATAATTTGGCTTTCCGTACCTGTTGCAGAGATTTTGTCTGCCGTTATTTCGGTTGTATTAATGAAAAAGTTATACCAAAAACAGATTAACAATAAAACAGAAGCATAAAAATTCCCCTGCATACTCAAAAATATGAAGGGGAAAGTTTTAATTCTGGTCTTTTATAAATGTAAATGATGTTGTGTTATCGTACGAATAGGTGAGAGTTTGCCTTGTCGCTTCATAACTCAGCTTTTCGCTGTTGCCGTTTAGTGTAGCGTCAACGCTTGTGCCGCTGAAAACATAACTGCCTTTATACTCAATACCCGCAAGCGTTGCGGTACAACTGCCGTTTCCTTTAAAATTAAATTCAAAATATCCGTCCTTAAGCTCAAGCTCGCTGTATTGTACGGTTTCTCCGTCGATAACGGCAGATACAGGGACCCATTTTCCCTTTAACACCTCATTTTCGCTTTTATCACCGCAGCCGCTGAAAAGAAAAATTACAGCAAAAAGTGATAAGAAAACAGGTAAGGTGCGCTTTATAATAAATTTCATTGTGACACATCCCGATATTGATATAATATATATTATTTTATCATTTTTTGCGTTTTTAGTCAATTTGCGGAATGTAAAGTATTTCTAACATATTAATGATATGAATGTGCAAATTGTAAGAATTTATATGAATTACTGGTGACCTTTAAGCTTTGACACCGCTTTTTTCAGTTCCTGCGGTATATCGTCGGCACTTAGTGTATCGTGAATTTTGCAAGTGCCGGCTTTTTGCGCAGTTTCGTAATACCAGCATTTGTAATCTAAAATTCCGAGAGTTTCATTCAGTTTTTCCATTTGAGCAAGTACGGCATCTCTTTGCTTTCTGATAAGCTCAAGTCGCTTGTCAATTGAAGAATCCCCCTCAAGAGTCCAATCTATAAAAACTTTGATGTCTTTAAGCGACATACCTGTTCTTTTAAGACATTCAATGAGAGTTAATAACTCGTAATCGGAATCGTCAAAAATGCGGATACCGCCGTTTGTACGCTTTACATTCGGCATTAAACCCTCTTTATCGTAATATCTTAGGGTTGACGGCTGCATATCAAGTCTTTTTGAAATTTCACCGATAGTATATTGCATAAGAACACCTCGTTTAAGTTAAAGTAATATTCCTAAGCAAAATGTTTGCAAGGATATTTAAAAAGGCAAACAATGGCATATATTATTCTATAACCCCATCTCGCTTCAAACAGCTATAAAAATACTGTGTTGCACTCTGATTGCGTGACTGCAAAAAGTTATCTATATTTTGTAAATCTTTAAGCTTAACATATATTGTTTTTTTCTTATATGTTTTTGCGTCATAGTGATGATTTGCTCGCAATCTTGCTTCACTATTTTTCCTTATTTTTTGTTGCTTATTATTATCAACAGTCATAATTTTTCACCTTTTATGTAATATAACATTAATCTATAATATGCTTTTCACGCAAACCTTCATTAAAAAACTGACTATAGCTTTGTTGATGTCCGTTCATATAGCTATCAATTTCATTATTTTGTCTTTTTGCTCATTATAAAGTAAACTATAATTATTGTAGCATTTCAAAATTTGACTGTCAACATAATTCTTGTAATACAAAATGTTTTGAATATGATTAATTACTATGATTTTTTATCTCTGCATAATTGACAAATTGCAAGCAAAATGCGATAATATAAAGGTATATTTGTCGGGTAATCTGCCCGAATAAATTGTAAGGAGATATGATTATGGCAAAGGAGCTTGCTAAATCCTACAAACCGTCTGAGTTTGAGGACAGAATTTATGATTTCTGGATGAAGGGCAACTACTTCCATGCAGAAGTTGACAAAGATAAAAAACCATACACAATCGTTATGCCGCCGCCAAACATTACAGGTCAGCTGCATATCGGTCACGCACTTGACCTTACACTTCAGGATACTCTCATTCGTTGGAGAAGAATGCAGGGCTATGCTGCACTTTGGCTTCCGGGTACAGACCATGCGTCTATTGCGACAGAGGCTAAAATCGTTGAGGCTATGCGCAAAGAGGGCGTTACCAAAGATGATTTAGGCAGAGAGGGTTTCCTCAAGCGTGCCTGGGAGTGGAAAGAAGAGTACGGTGGAAGAATTACCCGTCAGTTCCGTAAACTCGGTTCAAGCTGTGACTGGCAGCGTGAGCGCTTTACAATGGACGAGGGTTGTTCTAAGGCGGTTAAGGAAGTTTTCGTAAAGCTTTACAATAAAGGACTTATCTACCGTGGCGAGCGTATCATCAACTGGTGTCCGCATTGCTGCACATCAATTTCAGACGCAGAAGTTGATTTTGCAGAGCAGGAGGGCTTTTTCTGGCATCTCCGCTATCCGTTAAAGGACGGCAGCGGTTATGTTGAGCTTGCTACAACAAGACCTGAAACACTTTTGGGCGATACTGCGGTTGCGGTAAATCCCGATGATGAAAGATATAAAGACATTGTAGGCAAAACACTTATTCTTCCGCTTGTAGGCAGAGAAATTCCTGTTGTTGCCGATGCATATGTTGAAAAAGATTTTGGTACAGGTGTAGTTAAAATTACTCCTGCACACGACCCTAACGACTTTGAAGTCGGCTTAAGACATAACCTTGAGGTAATCAATGTTATGGACGATACAGCCCATATGAACGAAAATGCCGGTAAATATCAGGGTATGGACAGATACGAGTGCCGTGAAGCAATCGTTAAAGACCTTGAAGAGGGCGGTTTCCTCGTTAAGATTGAGCCTCACACTCACAATGTAGGTACTTGCTACCGTTGTAAGACAACTGTTGAGCCGAGAGTGTCAAAGCAGTGGTTCGTAAAAATGGAACCTCTTGCAAAGCCTGCAATCAAGTGTGTTAAGGAAAAGCAGACACAGATTATTCCGGAAAGATTTGAAAAAGTATATTATCACTGGATGGAGAACATCAAGGATTGGTGTATTTCCCGTCAGCTTTGGTGGGGACACAGAATTCCTGCTTGGTATTGTGACGATTGCGGTGAGGTTATCGTAGCAAAGGAAACTCCCGTAGCTTGCCCTAAGTGCGGTAAAAACCATTTGCATCAGGACGAAGATACTCTTGATACATGGTTCAGTTCGGCTTTATGGCCGTTCTCAACACTCGGCTGGCCTGACAAGACACCTGAGCTTGAGTATTTCTATCCTACAAATACACTTGTAACCGGTTATGATATTATTTTCTTCTGGGTTGCAAGAATGATATTCTCTGCTATTGAGCAGACAGGTGAAGCACCGTTCAAGACCGTATTTATGCACGGTATTGTAAGAGATGAGCTTGGCAGAAAGATGTCTAAGTCACTCGGTAACGGTCCTGACCCGATTGATGTTATCAACAGATACGGTGCCGATGCGCTCAGATTCTTGCTTGTAACGGGTAACTCACCGGGAAATGACATCAGATATTCGGAAAAGCGTATTGAGGCTTGCGCAAACTTTGCCAATAAGCTTTGGAATGCTGCCCGTTATGTTCATATGAATATCGACGATTATGATGTTGAGAACAAACTTCCCGACACTCTTACTACAGAGGACAAGTGGATTGTTTCTAAGTTCAATACAGTAGCTAAGGAAGTAAACGAAAACCTTGAGAAATTTGAGCTTGGTATTGCTGTTCAGAAAGTTTACGAGTTCATTTGGGATTGTTACTGCGACTGGTATATTGAACTTGCTAAAACAAGACTTTCGGGTGACGGCGAGGACGCTCAAAATGCAAGACAGGTACTTCTTTATGTACTTGATCAGATTTTAAGACTTCTCCATCCGTTTATGCCGTATGTAACAGAAGAAATTTGGCAGACTATTCCTCACGAGGGTGAAACCGTTATGCTTGCTAAGTATCCGGAGTTCAAGGCAGAACTTGACTTCCCTGAGGATGTTGCCGAAATGGAAAGAGTTATGGACGCTATTCGTGCTATCCGTAACCGCCGCAGTGAGATGAATGTTCCTCCGTCAAAGAAAGCTAAGGTTTATGTTGCAACTAAGTTTGCTGATACATTTACCAACGGCACACCTTTCATTCAGAAACTTGCATCTGCAAATGAGGTAGAGGTTGCCGAGCACTTTGACATTGAGGGCGCAGTAACGGTTGTTACCGCTGACGCAAAGATTTATATTCCGCTTAGCGAACTTGTTGACAAGGATGCAGAGCTTGCAAGACTTAACAAAGAGCTTGAGCAGGTTAAGAAAAGACTTGCACAGAGCGAGGGCAAGCTGAACAACGCAGGATTTGTTGCGAAAGCACCTGAGGCTGTTATTGAAAAGGTAAAGGGACAGGCTGCAAAGGAAAGAGAGCAGATTGCACTCATTACCGCTGCCATTGACGCTTTAAAATAAAAAATTACAGGGCAGTCTTTGTGACTGCCCTTTGTTTAAGGTGAGTTTTTGTATGGAATGGATATTTAAAAGTTTTGACGAACTTACAAATGAAGAATTATATGCTGTTTTGAAATTGAGATTTGAAGTCTTTGTAATCGAGCAGAATTGCCTTGAAATAGACCCCGATGATAAAGACCAAAAATGTATGCATTTAATACTTGAAGATGACGGTAAAATTATTGGCTATGCGAGAATTTTACCTCCTAATCTTTCATACGATGAGCCGTCAATCGGCAGAATTGTGCTTGATAAGACATACAGAGGAAAAGGACTTGGCAGAGAGATTGTGCAAAAGTGCATTGACTTTATTCACAATATTATGAAGATACAAAAAATCAGGATTTCAGGTCAGGCGTATTTGCTTGATTTTTATAAAAGTTTTGGCTTTGTTGTTACCGAAGGCCCATATCTTGAGGATAAAATACCGCATTATCAAATGCTTATAAGCTGAAAAATGCCCTTGTCTTGCGACAGGGGCATAATTTATGTGTAAATTAAAGTGTGTGATAGTAAATTACTATGTCTTCGTAATCTCCGCTTTTGAGCAAAAATCCGTTTGGAATTGTACCAAGCTCGACAAAACCGAGTTTTTTGTAAAGATGTCGGGCAGAAAGATTTGACTTTACAACTGCGTTGAATTGTAAAATTTTAAATCCGTTTTCCTTGCCCTGAACAAGGCAATCCGAAACAAGTTTTTCACCGATATGTAAATTTCTTGCACTGCTTTTTACGGCATAGCTTGCGTTGCAAATGTGACCGCATCTGCCTACATTGTTGGGGTGAAGAATGTATAAGCCTAAACTTTCGTGGCTTTCGGTATTTTCCGCAACCGCACAATATGTTTGTGAACCGAAAAATTCCGCACCGCTGTTTTCGTCAAGTAAATCAAGCTGTGGAAAAGCTATTCCGTCCTCTACAACTTCGTTCCAGATTTTAACCATGGCAGGGTAATCACTTTTGACTGCTTTGCGAATATTTATTTCCATAAAATCAACCTTTTGTGCGTAATCTACTAATATTTTAGCACTTAGTTTTTCTTTGTCAATATGGATTGATTTATCGGTGTAAAAGTATTATAATAAATATTTAAGACAGTACAATTTGATTTGTAAAAATACAGATGTTTACGGTATTAAATTAGATGCGAATAAAAATAAAAGAGGTAGTTTGATGGATTACTTAAAGAGAACCTGGGCAGAGGTATCGCTTGATGCAATTAAGCATAATTTTAATGAAATAAAAAACAAAGTTGGCGGCAGAGCAAAGATTTGCTGCGTTATAAAAGCAGACGGTTACGGTCACGGCGCCGTTGAACTGTCTAAAATCTATGAGCAGCTTGGCGCTGACTTTTTTGCCGTTTCAAATATTGACGAGGGTATTGAAATCCGTGAGGCAGGCGCAAAATTGCCTATTGTAATTTTAGGCTTTACTCCTGCAAATGAGGCTAAACGACTTTCGGAATATAACATTTCTCAAGCGGTCTACAGCCTTGAATACGCAAAAATGCTTTCACAGGCTTGCTGTGAGCAGAATGTGGTTTGTAAAATTCACATCAAAGTTGATACCGGTATGAGCAGAATAGGTTTTATGTGTCAGGAATTTCCGAGAGATGATTATTCTGTCGAAGAAATTAGAACAGCCTGCACTCTCAAAAATCTTGAGCTTGAGGGTATGTTTACTCATTTCTGTGTATCGGATGAAGCCGAGGACGGCAAAGACTTTACAGAAAAGCAGTACAGTTGCTTTTCTTATGTAAGGGATAAACTTAAAGAATCGGGAATTAACATTAAGATTTGCCACTGTTCAAACAGCGGTGCTATTGAAGATTACGAGCATACATATTGCGATATGGTAAGAGCGGGTATTATACTTTACGGACTTGCTCCGTCGTATAAAATTCAGAATAATTTAAATCTTATTCCCGCAATGACTTTAAAATCAACGGTTGCATATGTAAAAAATCTTAAAAAGGGTGCTGATATTTCATACGGAAGAACATTTACCGCTCCTAAAGATATGAAGATTGCAACTGTTCCGATTGGATATGCCGACGGTTTTATTCGTCAGAACGCAAAGGACGGATATATGCTTGTCAACGGTAAAAAAGCAAAAATTGTGGGCAGAATATGTATGGACCAGACTATGATTGATGTTACCGATATTGAAGATGTAAAAATCGGTGACGAGGTAGTGATTTTCGGAACAGGCGAAAACGGCGAAATGACAGCCGATGACCTTGCAAAAAATACTGATACTATTAACTATGAAGTCGTTTGCCTTGTAGGCAAGCGTGTACCGAGAATTTATATTAAAAACGGAAAAGTAATGGATGTGATGTATAAGCTATGAGAATGCTTGTTATTGACGGAAACAGTATAGTAAACCGTGCTTATTACGGTATAAGACGGCTTACAACAAAAGACGGTCAGGTTACAAATGCGATTTACGGATTTCTTACAATGCTCAACAAAATAAAAAACGAAGAAAATCCCGATGCGGTAGCTATTGCTTTTGACCTTAAAGCTCCTACATTCCGCCACAAGGCATATGCAGGCTACAAGGCAACAAGAAAAGGTATGCCGGAAGAGCTTGCCTCACAGATAAAACCGCTAAAAGAGCTTTTACAGCTTTTGGGTTATACTCTTGTGACCTGCGAGGGATATGAGGCCGACGATATTTTGGGAACATTTGCAAAGGCTTGCGAGAAAAACGGCAACGAATGTGTGATTGCGACAGGTGACCGTGACAGCTTACAGCTTGTTTCCGATACAACAACAGTGCATCTCTGCACAAACAAGCAAGACATCAGTTATACACCTGCAAAAATTCTTGAGGATTACGGCGTTACACCAAAACAGCTTATAGAAATTAAGGCTATTCAAGGCGATTCGTCCGATAATATTCCCGGTGTTGCGGGAATCGGCCCTAAGGGCGCAGGCGATTTGATTTCACGCTTTGGCAGTGTTGATTACATTTACAGCCATATTGACGAAATAGATGTTAAGGACGGCATCAGAAATAAACTTAAAAATTCCGAGGAAAATGCGAAGTTAAGCCGTATGCTCGGTGAGATTTTCTGCGAAGTTCCTATCAATACAAATGTTGAGGATTACAAAGTCGAATTAAAAGACCCCAAAGAATGTGCGAGGTTTATGGCAAAACTTGAGCTATTCTCGCTTATCGACAAACTCGGATTAAAAGAAATGCCGACAGCGGAGGAAAAGCCTGCAGCTATGCAGAACTTTGAAGTTGTAGAAAATGCAGATGCTAATGTTCTGTATGAGAATATTAAAAAACAGGGTAAGGTATATTTTAAAACTGATTTTTCTGATATAGAAAATCCTGTTTGCAATATTCTTTTTGACGGTAAAGTTTATATTGTTAAGGATAACGAATTTTTCGACAAACTTCTTGAAAATGAAGAAATTTTGAAATTTACTCACGGCAGTAAGACAGTTTTTGCTTATGCCGATAAGAAGAATATTGAAGTAAAATCGCTTGCTTTTGATATTGAACTTGCGGCATATCTTATTGAGCCGTCATCAAAAGATTACAGTGACGAAAATTTATGCGGCGGTTACGGAATAACGCTTCCGAAAAACGAGAAGTTTTCGGAACTTTCCGCTCTTGCCGTATATGATGTGCTTTGCGAAAAACTTAAGAAAGATATAGATACAAACGAACAGGAAAAGCTGTTGACAGATATTGAAATTCCTCTTGCAAAGGTGCTTGCTAAAATGGAGAACATCGGATTTGCCGTTGACAGGCAGGGTATAGAGGACTACGGCAAGATATTGCACGAACAGATAAAAAATCTTGAAAATGAGATATACACAAGCATCGGTTATGAATTTAATATAAATTCTCCGAAACAGCTTGGCAAGGCGCTTTTTGAAGATTTAGGACTTCCGTGTAAGAAGAAAACAAAAAGCGGCTACAGTACAAACGCAGAGGTGCTTGAAAGTCTGCGCTACGAACATCCTGCGGTTGAAATGGTGCTTTCGTACCGTACGCTTGCAAAACTTTATTCAACCTATTGCGAGGGGCTGTTAAAGGTTATTGCCGAGGACGGCAGAATACACTCAAGTTTTAATCAAACCGAAACCAGAACGGGAAGAATCAGCTCAACAGAGCCTAATTTACAAAATATCCCTGTCCGTACAGAAATCGGCAGAGAATTGAGAAGGTTTTTTGCCGCAAGAGAGGGTTGGGTGCTTGTTGATGCCGATTATTCTCAAATTGAATTAAGAGTGCTTGCTCATATTTCGGGCGATAAGAATATGATAGAGGCATTTAATACGAATGCCGATATTCACACTATTACAGCGTCACAGGTTTTTAATATGCCTGTTGAAATGGTTAATTCCACAATGCGCAGCCGTGCCAAGGCGGTAAATTTTGGTATTGTGTATGGCATTGGAGCGTACTCACTTGCTAAGGATATTAAAGTAACCAATAAAGAGGCATCTAAATATATTAAAGACTACCTCGCTCATTACAGCGGCGTTGACGAATATATGAAAAATGTCGTTGAAAAAGCAAAGCGTGACGGTTATGTTGAAACAATGTTCGGCAGAAGAAGATATTTGCCTGAACTTAGTTCGGGCAAGCATATGATGAGAGCTTTCGGTGAGCGTGTGGCAAGAAATATGCCGATTCAGGGCACTGCCGCAGATATTATCAAAATCGCAATGATTAAAGTTGACGAAAGAATGAAAAAAGAGGGCTTGCAGGCAAGACTTATTTTGCAGGTGCACGATGAGTTGATTGTCGAGGCTCCCGAAAATGAAAAGGAAACAGTGGCAAAGCTGTTGCAGGAGGAAATGGAAAACGCCGTAAAACTTTCTGTTCCTCTTACCGCCGACGCTGCTGTCGGAAGGACTTGGTATGATGCCAAAAAATAAAATTATGTTTGTGTGCACAGGCAATACTTGCCGCAGCCCTATGGCAGAGGCTGTTTTTAACCGTTTTGCAGAGGAAAAAGGACTTGCCGTAAGGGCAGAGAGTATGGGTACAACAACCGTAACGGGTATGCCTGTTTCTGAAAATTCGGTTGAAGTCTGCAAAGAAATCGGTATTGATATTTCGGATATGCATTCTACGGCTTATTCCGATAAAAAACTTGACGAATACGATAAATTTTATTGTATGTCGACAAGCCACAAGTTTTTTCTTATGACGCAGTGCGCTGTCCCTGCCGATAAAATCGAGGTTATTAATGTTGCCGACCCGTATATGTGCGGTGTTGAGGTTTACAGACAGTGCCGAGATGAAATTTGCAGTGCCGTTAAGGAAATTTTAAAACAATATGAGAATTGAAGAAATGAAAGAAAGCCACCTTTTACAGGTGGCAGAGATTGAAAATAAATGCTTTTCTCACCCGTGGTCATTAAAAAGTCTTGAGTCTGAACTAAAAAACAACGGCTCGCATTTTTATGTAAGCGTTGAGGACGATAAGGTTCTCGGCTACATAGGAATGAATGTTGTTGTTGACGAAGGATATATTTTTAATGTGGCGGTTGATGAAAACGCACGAAAAAAGGGCATAGGTACGGCTTTGATAAATACTCTTGTTACCTTTGCCAAGAAAAACAGCCTGGCTTTTTTGACTCTTGAGGTAAGACAATCCAATGAAAATGCAATAAGACTGTATTCAAACGCAGGTTTTGTTAAGGTGGGGGAGAGAAAGAATTATTATTCTGAACCTGTCGAAAACGCAATACTGATGACAAAGTATTTTTGATAAAACGAAAGGATTATTTTTATGAAGATACTTGCAATAGAGTCCTCTTGTGACGAAACCGCAGCAGCGGTTGTTGAGGACGGAAGAAAAGTTATATCCTCTGTTGTTGCCTCTCAGGTTGAGGAGCATAAACTGTATGGCGGTGTTGTTCCCGAAATTGCATCCCGCAGACACGCCGAGGCAATAGTGCCTGTTGTAAAAAACTCGCTTGAGCAGGCAGAACTTACTTTAAAAGAAATAGATGCAATTGCGGTTACATATGCACCGGGTCTTATAGGGGCTTTGCTTGTAGGAGTTAATTTTGCAAAGGGACTTTCTCTTTCAACAGGACTTCCGCTTGTTCCGACCCATCATTTAAGATCGCACATTGCCTCTAATTATATTTCTAATCCCAATTTAAAACCGCCGTTTCTTTGCCTTGTTGTTTCGGGCGGTCACAGTCATATTGTAATGGTTGAGGATTACACAAAAATGCGCATTATCGGCAAAACAAGAGATGATGCGGCAGGCGAGGCATTTGATAAAGCGGCAAGAACTATGGGTATGCCGTATCCGGGCGGAATTGCACTTGATAAGGTAGCAGAGGACGGCGATCCTTTTGCATTTAAGTTGCCAAGACCTACCGTAAGCGGTTCACAGTATGATTTCAGCTTTTCGGGACTTAAAACAGCTGTAATAAATCTAATTCATAATTCTGCGCAAAAGGGTATAGAACTTAACAAGGCAGATGTTTGCGCATCTTTCAGATATGCGGTTGTTGACTGTTTAAAAACCAATTTTTTGAAAGCAGCAGAAGATTTAAAGGTTGACAAGCTGGTTATTGCGGGTGGTGTGTCTGCAAACCGACTTTTGCGTTCTTCTTTACAGGAAGAATGTGATAAGCACGGACTTGCTTTTTATATGCCCGAAAAATCTCTTTGCGGTGACAATGCGGCAATGGTTGGCTCGCAGGGATATTATGAATTTTTAAGCGGAAATATTGCAAGCACAGACCTTAATGCTTTTGCCACTATGAGTATTGAACTGTAAATAAATATGTATTAATTTGTGGCATTTGTTAATTAATTGTTGACATTTGTTGACTTGTACTTTATAATAAACATTAAGGCAAATTATGTATATTTACAGTGGTTTGCTGATTTTATGCTTACAAATTTATGGAGGAAAAAGATGGACAATTACAACAATAACGGCTACAACAACGATTCTTGGAATAACCCACAGGGCAACGGCCCGGATCCACAGCAGAATAACTACTCAAATCAGGGTTACCAGCAGCCTTACGGTACAGACAATAATCAGGGTTACCAGCAGCCTTACGGTACAGACAATAATCAGGGTTATCAGCAGCAGTCATATGGTGCAAATGATTATCAGCAGCCATACGGTTCACAGCCTGATTACAGTAACTACAATCAGAATAACTATCAGCAGCAGTATCCTAACTACAATCAGTATCCTGTAGAGGATAAAAGCGCAAAGAATAATGCTACTGCATCACTTGTACTCGGTATTATAGGTCTTTGCTGTTGTGCTCCTTGCGGTATAGTTGGTCTTATTCTTGGTATTAATTCTAAAAAGGCAAACCCTGAAAATAACGGACTTGCAACTGCAGGTATCATTCTTTCTATTATTGCTTTAGTAATATGGGCAATACTTCTTATTACTCAAATTGTTTCAGGCGCATTTATCAGTTCAATTTCCTAATTTACTATTAATTTTATTACATAGCAAGCAACAAGCGGACTATATGTCTGCTTGTTTTGCTTTGAGGTGATTTTTATTATTAAGCCGTACAATACATATCAAAAAATTTTGGTTTTAATTTTACCGTTTGCCTCACTTTTTTTGTGTTATCTGATTTGTGCTTTTGCGTTTAAGTACATTTCATTGCCACCGTGTTATATACATCAGTTTACAGGTTTGTATTGCCCCGGCTGTGGAGCGACAAGAGCGGTATATGCGCTTGTTCACGGAGATATTCTGCTTTCGCTAAGGCAAAATGCTTTTTTAGCGGTTGGAATAGTTATTGTGCTTATTCTGTATATTCAGTTCGTACTCCGTGCTTTTGGTAAAAAAATCAATACATTTATTAATATGCAAGGTTTTATATGGATAATGTTTGCTTTATTGATTGTTTATACAATTTTAAGAAATATTTTTCCCGCACTTGCTCCTGTGGAGATTACATATTAAGCAGGTTTGTAAAATTATAATATTTTCAATAAATTATTGACATTAAAATAACTGTATTTTATAATTATATTGAGTAGGTTATATTAATTTGCTTTTGTGGCTTATTAAAATTTGGAGGAAAACTATGGACAATTACAACAACGAAAATTGGAACAATAACCAAAATCCACAGCAAAATCAGAATACATATTCTGCACAGGACTATCAGCAGCCATACGGTTCGCAAAACTATTCCGCACAGGATTACCAGCGACCATATGGGACTGACAACAATCAAAATTATCAGAATTCTTACGGCACAGGTTACAATCAGACTCCGTCTTATCAGCAGCCTAACTATAACAATATGAGCAATGACGAAGAGCATGTTTCGGTTCTTCACTGGATTGGAATTTTCTGCCTTAATATCATTCCGTGCGTAGGCCCTATTGTTTATCTTATTATGATGTTTGTTTGGGCTTTTGGCAGCACACCTAAAAAGTCACTTAAGAATTTTGCAAGAGCACAGCTTATCTTGTCTGCGATTGCATTAGGTATTATGATTATTATGATTATTATTTCAGCAGCAACAGGTGCTGCTATATTCAGCGGTTCAAACAGCTATAATTATTATTAATTTTTACAGCAAGTTTATATACGAGGTGGTATAAATAATTACTCCATATAAAACATATCAAAAAATATTGGTATTTATATTACCGTTTGCATCTGTTGGTATGGCGTATTTGTTTTCGTTGTATGTTTTCAGATACATAACATTACCGTCTTGTTATTTATACGAGCTTACAGGAATTTACTGTCCCGGGTGCGGCTGTACAAGAGCGGTTTATGCGCTAATTCACGGAGATGTTATATTGTCGTTAAAGCAAAATCCGTTGGTTATAGTTTCTCTTGCTACATTATTTGTACTTTATATTGAACTCGTTTTCAGAGCTTTCGGAAAAAAACTGCGCACATTTGTACACAGCAAATACTTTTTATGGGGTGCGTTTATAGCGATAATGATATATACGGTATTGAGAAATATATTTCCGCAGCTTGCTCCGATAGAGCTTGTGTAAAATTAAAACTTTATAATTCGGTAGAAAGGCAATGTAAAAGTTGCCTTTTTATTTTTTTGAAAAATTTTTCGGAAAAGTGTTGACAAATACTCGACAATAGTATATCATATAAATACAGTAATCATTACTGATTTATATAATAATTATAGAAAATATGAATTAGAAAGGGTTGAACTTTATGGCAAATAAATATGCCGGTACACAGACAGAGAAAAATTTACTTGAGGCTTTTTCAGGTGAATCACAGGCAAGAAATAAATATACTTACTTTGCGTCAAAGGCTAAGAAAGACGGATTTGAGCAGATAGCTTCATTATTTCTGAAAACAGCAGATAATGAAAAAGAACATGCAAAGATGTGGTTTAAAGAATTGAACGGTATTGGCAGTACAGCAGAAAATCTTGCCGCAGCTGCAGAGGGCGAAAATTACGAGTGGACTGATATGTACGAAGGTTTTGCAAAGACAGCGGAGGAAGAGGGATTTCCTGAACTCGCAAAGAAATTCCGTATGGTCGGTGCTATTGAAAAAGCACACGAAGAGCGTTACCGTGCATTACTCCATAATGTTGAAATGCAGGAAGTGTTTGCAAAGAGTGAAGTTAAGGTATGGGAATGTCGTAACTGCGGTCATATTGTAGTAGGAGAGAAAGCTCCGCAGGTTTGCCCTGTGTGCGCTCACCCACAGTCATACTTTGAAATTCACGAAGAAAATTATTGATTATTGACAGAGTTTACTGTATAATAATTTAAATTCAAAAGATTTTAAATATAGTTTAGCAAACTGTTTTGCCAAGTAACTATAAAAGTATTTTGTTAAACCGTAATTAATAAAGAAAAGAAAATAGAACAATATAAAAACAGCAGTCTATATCGTAAAGTAATAATGACTGCTGTTCATTTTATCAGTTATTTGTTTTATCGGCTAAAATTCCCGATAGCTTTTTTAATGCCATAAAACTCTCTTCGCTTATATCGTGCTCGATTTTACATGAATCTTCATAAGCTGTTTCTTCGCTTACACCGAGAGAAATTAAAAGTTCAGCTATATAATTATGCTTTTCAAGAATTTTCTGCGCAATATTCATTCCGCTTTCGGTAAGGGTGATATAACCCTCGCTGTCCATACGAATGTAATCGTTTTCTCTTAGCTTTTTCATGGCAACGCTTACGCTTGGCTTTGAAAAACCGAGAAGATTTACTATGTCGATAGAACGAACGCATCCTCTTTTTTGTTTAATTAAAAGTATAGCCTCGAGGTAATCTTCGGCTGACTTGTGGACTGATAATGACAATAAAAACACTCCTTGAACAATGATAATATTAATGTTCAATCCCTTAATACATAAAATTAATAAAATATTACAAAAAGACTATATAACTATTTCTATTTATTGTATCATATTTTTATTAAAAAGTAAAGTTATTAAATTTTATTATTAAATATTTTTAAGTATAAAAATTCACTTGATATTTTTGGTGATTTAGCGTAAAATGTAAGGCAAAGGACAGTATATAAATTTATTTGTAATATAAAATGAAAGGACGATTTTTATGTCACAAAATCCTGTAGTTACTATTGAGATGGAGAACGGCTCTGTTATTAAAGCCGAGCTTTATCCCGAAATTGCGCCAAATACAGTTAATAATTTTCTTAGCCTTGTAAATAATGGCTATTATGACGGACTTACTTTTCACAGAGTTATTTACGGTTTTATGATTCAGGGCGGTTGTCCTGAAGGAACAGGTATGGGTGGCCCCGGTTACTCAATTAAAGGCGAATTTGCTGTTAACGGCTTTGAAAATAACCTCAAGCACACAGAGGGCGTACTTTCTATGGCTCGTTCAATGATGCCTGACTCTGCAGGTTCACAGTTCTTTATTATGCATAAAAATGCTCCTCATCTTGACGGACAGTATGCAGCATTCGGTAAAGTAATTGAGGGTATGGATGTTGTAAACCGGATTGCCGAGTGTGATACTGACTTTGCAGATAAACCTCTTGACGCACAGGTTATGAAAAAGGTGACAGCCGAAACATTCGGTGTTGAGTATCCTGAACCTGAAAAGTGCTGACGAATATACATTACACATAGAAAGGAAATCACTATGAATGTTTTGCTGACCGGTGGCGCAGGCTACATTGGTACACATACTTGTATTGAACTTATAAATGCAGGCCATACTGTAGTAGTTGCGGATAATTTTTCAAACAGTTCTCCAAAAGCTATTGAGAGGGTAGAGGAGATTACAGGCAAAAAAATTCCGCTTTACAACATTGATGTTTGCGATGTTGAGGCTTTGGACAAACTTTTTGCCGAAAATAAAATTGATGCAGTAATTCACTTTGCAGGTCTTAAGGCAGTAGGCGAGAGTTGCGAAATTCCTGTAGCTTACTACAGAAACAATCTTGATTCAACGCTTGCTTTGCTTGAGGTTATGAAGAAATATTCAGTAGCAAACTTTGTATTCAGCTCATCCGCTACTGTATATGGTATTCCAAAGAGTGTTCCGCTTGTTGAAACAATGCCTACAGGCTGTACAAACCCTTACGGTTGGACAAAGCTTATGAATGAGCAGATTCTTACAGACGCAGCAAAGGCTGACAGCAACCTTTCCGTAGTTCTTTTAAGATATTTCAATCCGATCGGTGCTCACGAAAGCGGTAGAATCGGCGAAAATCCTAACGGTATTCCAAACAACCTTATGCCTTATATTACACAGGTTGCTGCAGGCAGACTTAAAAGACTCGGTGTGTTTGGTAATGACTATCCTACACATGACGGCACAGGCGTAAGAGATTATATCCATGTTGTGGATCTTGCAAAAGGTCATGTAAAAGCTATTGATTATGCCGAACAGCACAAGGGCACAGAGATATTTAACCTTGGCACAGGTACAGGCTACAGCGTACTTGATATTGTTAAGGCATTCAGCAAGGTTAATAATATTGAAATTCCTTATGATATAAAGCCGAGAAGAGCGGGCGATATAGCAGAATGTTACGCCGATCCGACAAAAGCATATGAAATTCTCGGTTGGAAAGCCGAAAAAAATCTTGAAGATATGTGCCGTGACTCTTGGAACTGGCAATCTCATAATATTAATGGTTACGAATGACCGAAAAAACAATCTTGTTTTTGTGCAATTAACCAAAATAACACAAATTTATAAAAATAACTCTCCAAAGTGTCAAAATCATTTGACTTTTTGGGAGTTTATATTATATAATAGAATAGCTTATAGAAGCATTATTATTAAAGGAGGAAAAAGAAAATGTTCAAAAAAGCATTAAGCCTTGTTGTCTCTCTGATGCTTATGGTAACTTCATTGTCATTTGCAGCAATTTCAGTTTCTGCTGCAGATACAACATATGTAGTTGCCGGCGCAGAAGAACTTTGCGGCGTTTTATGGAAGGGCAGCCCAGAAGAAGCTCCTGCAAATGTTATGACAGACAATGGCGACGGTACTTACACAAAAGTATTTACCAATGTTCAGCCGGCATCAGGTCTTACACTTAAGGTTGTAGAAAATGGTGCTGACGGTTCACAGAACTGGATTGGCGACGCAACAGGCAATAACATTACATTTAATGTAACTGCTGCAAGTGATGTAACAGTAAAATTTGATTCTTCTACTAAAGAAATCACTGTTACAGGCGACGGCGTTCAGTTTGTAACAAATCTCGATATCAAGAGCATCAATGCTGTTGGTAACGGCGATCCTGAAGATGCAGCTTGGTTAAACGGTGCAGCTTGGGATCCTGCAGCTAACCCTATGACAGAAGTTTCAGAAAAAGTTTATGAGATTACATTCAAGAATGTAACTAAGTTCGACAACTATCAGGTTAAGTTTGCCGCTAACGGCGGATGGACTGACAGTTGGGGCAGTGCAGCGGAAAACTTCACACCTGAATCAGGCGTAGAGTTTGACGCAGCATATAACGGAGAGAACCTTACCGTTAATGTTCCTTATGAATTTGCTGATGTAACACTCAAGTTCGACCTTACAAACTTCGACTATGCTACAAAGGCCGGTGCTAAGGCAACCGTTACAGTAACTGAAGTGTCAACTCCTGCTGAAACAACAGAAATTGCTACAACAGAAGCAACAACTGCTCCTGCTACACAGGCAACAGCTGCTCCGGAGAAAGCACCTCTTACAGTAAATGCAACATCTAATGTATTCTCAACAGCAAAAGCAGAATACAACAGCGAAACAAAGCAGGTAACAGTATGCTACTATCTTGGTACAAATTGTGACCTTGTAAACCTCGAATGGTACTTCACATATGACAGTAACATATTTGAGGTAAACAACAAGAACAACCTTGATTCAACAGGTAAGAAACTTGGTATTATGCCACAGATTACAAGCAGTTCTGTAATCAACACAAGTATCCCCGGCAAGGTAAACGCCAACTCTTCTGACCTTGGCCTTTACACAATTGATGCAAAGGTTCCGTTTATTAAGATTGTTTTAGATGTAAAGGGTAATCCTGAAAATGTTGAAACAAATGTAAACCTTAATGTAAGAGTTCTTACAAAGGGCGAAATGGACTTTAATACAATGAGAGTTGATCCTGATACAATGGTATCATTCGTACTGGAGTATAAAATAGTAGATCCTTCATATATTGTTTCTGCTGAAACAAAACTCACAGAGTCAACATTTGTTCCATCGACAGAGTCAACAGAAGCTCCTGAAACAACAGTTCCTGAAACAACAGTTCCAGAAACAACAGTTCCTGAAACAACAGTTGAGGAAACAACAGTTCCTGAAACTACAGAAGAAGTTCCTGCTGGTGCTCTTACTGTAAATGCTACTTCTAACTTATTCCCTGCATCATCTAATGTTGTTGCAGGTGACGAAGAGTATGTAACAGTAACTTATTACTTTGAGTCAGAGAAGAATGTTCTTAACGCAGACTTCAACCTTACTTATGACCCAACAATGCTCGCTCTTGACAGTGTTATGACTCCTTACACAAACGGTGTAGTAGTAAACTCTGCAACAGCAGGCAAGGTTTATGGTAATATGTCAAGCCTTGAGCTTTACAACTTCAACCAGAAGACACCATTTGTTTCAGTTGTATTCAAGAAACTTGGTCTTGGCGAAACAGATGTAAACCTTACAGTTGATAACCTTACACTCTCACTTGCAAATGCTGAAGGTGTAACAGATGAAGCCCAGGAAGAGGGCCTTGTAAGAGATGGCGTTCTTGCTGAAACATCAACAACATATTCAGTTGAAACTGAAATTCAGGCAGGTAAAGTTTCACCTGTTGTTCCAACAACACCTGAACCAACAACAGCTCCTGCTCCTGCAGGTTCAACATATGTTGTAGCAGGTTCAGAAGAACTTTGCGGTGTTTTATGGAAGGGTAGCCCGGAAGAAGCTCCTGAAAATGTTATGACAGATAACGGCGACGGTACATACACTAAGGTATTTACCAATGTTCAGATTGCTGATTCACTTCAGATTAAGGTTGTAGAAAATACAGCTGATGGCGGTCAGAATTGGATCGGTGATAACGGCGGAGACAACAATATAACCTTTAATGTTCTTGCCGCTTGTGATGTAACAGTTACATATGACAGCAATACACGCAAAATCACTGTTTCAGGTGACGGTGTTCAGATCGTTTCTGATATTGAAATCAAAAGCATGCATGCTGTTGGTAACGGTGACCCTGATGATGAATCATGGTTAAACGGCGTAGCTTGGGATCCAACAGCTAATGAGATGGAGCAGGTTGCAGATAAGGTTTATGAGATTACATATCACAATGTACCTGAGTTTGACAACTACCAGGTTAAGTTCGCAGCTAACGGCAAGTGGGCTGACAGCTGGGGCGGTGCAGAAGAGGGCTTCACACCTGAATCCGGCGTTGCATTTGACGCTGTATACAACGGTCAGAACCTCACTGTAAATGTACCATATGAATTTGCTGATGTAACACTCAGAATTGACCTTTCAAACTTCAACTATGCTACAAAGCTTGGCGCAGTTGCTACAGTAACTGTAACAGAAGCTTCTCAAGCACCATCAACAGTTCCGACATCAACAGTTCCGACATCAACAGTTCCGACAACAACTGTTCCGGCATCAACAGTTCCGACAACAACAGTTCCGGCAACAACAATTGCACAGAATACAACAACACCTAATACAACTCTTGCTCCTGCAACAGAAGATGCAACATCTTCAACAGGCGCAACAGTTAAGCCGGGTACAGCCGATACAGCTAACAACGGTAACAATGGCAACAATACAGCCAATAACAACAATGGTACAGTTAAGACAGGTAATGCTTCTATGGCAGCAGTTATCCTCCTTGTACTTGTATCAGCTACCGGTGTAGTTTACTTTACCCGCAAGAAGGTTAAATAATCTTTTATAAGCATTAATAAAACTTAGTTTTTTTCACCCTCTGAGAAATCAGAGGGTGTTTTTTGTTTATAATTCAGAAGTCTAAATTATGGTTTAGCAAATTGTTTCGGCAAGTAATTATAAAAGTTTGGTCGACCTTTTCAAAGGTCGTGGGTGTGGGCAAAGCCC
>ERZ773264.166-NODE-166-length-96135-cov-5.860294_pt1 | contig 96135 bp, 79 predicted proteins | sample MGYA00511910_ERZ773264 | MGnify/ENA primary metagenome ERZ773264 (study PRJEB29015, sample SAMEA2737739) | human gut metagenome | biome: human gut; feature: human-associated habitat; material: faeces | place: China | collected 2012 ...
GCCGACGACGGGGACGACGTGGCCAAGTCCATCACCTGCACCACGTGCAACGGCATCTGATATATCCACGGAAGCAATGTCATTTTCCAGGGTTTTTGCCCCTGTAAAGTTGCCTGTGGCAATTTTGGGAACGGTCACTTTTACAGGCTTCTCTTCTGCGCTGCTTGTCTTGGCGGAGGAAAATGTGACCGTCTCGCTGCGGATATCATATGCCGCAGTTTCACTGCTTTCGGCAGTGGTTTGTGTTTCGGGCGGAGACGTGGTTTCGGAAGTCTCATCGGAAATTTCCGATGAAGTTTCTGCGGAAATCTCAGAAGAAGTTTCCGTTGTGACCTCACTTTCCGATATGCTTTCTTCCGAAACGGGATATTCCTCCGTAAGTATCTCACGGGCAGTAGTTTCGTCGATTATCTCTGTGGCAGATGTTCCAGTGGAAGTTAAAGCGGCTTCCGATAAAACATCGCTGTTACCGGCCTCACCGCATGAGCATAAAAGAAGCGCAGCCGCAAGCACGGCAATTTTCTTTACCTGCATATTGACTGCGCCTCCTTTAAAAAGCAGTGATACTGCATAAATGCAGTATCACCTGTTTGTATTATTCCATCTTATCAATAAATTCAAATCTGGGCTTGATGTTGCCGTGGTCATTTACGTCCTCAAGGAACATTTTGAGGGGGCGTACCCAGACCTTGGGCTTGTCGTATATCTGCATATACACTACCTGCTCTTCATAGGTCTCATGGTCATGAGCCACGTTCAGAACAACATAGTCGCCGCCCTTGAAATGCTTGTAATGGCCGCCGATAACGATTTTCCTGCCCTCGGGTATTCCTGCGGAGGGTGTGCCCTTGGGAGCTTCCTCCTTTACAGGCGCAGGCTCTGCCTTTACCTGTTCAACAGGCTTTTCCTCAGCCTTGGGAGCCTGGATCTCAACAGGTGCGGGCTTTGCTTCCTCAGCCTTTGCAGCTTCTTCCTTTACGGGAGCAGGAGTATTTGCGTCAACAAGGATAACGGAATGGTTCTTGGGAACAGTTACCCTTGCACAGCCGCCGCTTACATCGTAGTGCTTGCCTGTAAGGCGGTCTGCCAGACGGGCATAGTGAGTGCCAACGTTAAAGGTATAGTCACCGTCGCTGATGTTAAGTCCGATATAGACCACCTGACCGTCCAGCTCACGCTGATAAAGGAAGGTCTGGTTTTTCAGCTCCAGCTTCTTGTATGAGCCTGACTGTAGTGCGGGGAACTGGCTCCTGATAGCGCCCAGCTCGCAGATATGCTCGAAAAGGGTATCATCTCTGCCGGGGATATCGTCCAGCTCCAGGCAGGGACGGATAGCCATATCCGCATCTGCGCCATTGCCCTTTGCACCCTTGATGCCAAACTCACTTCCGTAATAAACGGAGGGCACGCCGTACATGGTGTAAAGCAGAGTATAGCAGCAGTATATCCTGTCGTAATCTCTCAGATTGCTTGCCAGGCGGGCAACGTCGTGGTTATCCACAAAGTTGTACATATAGATATTGCCGTACTGACCAAGCTGATATTCGATAGAATGTGCTATCTCAAAGTAGTTGCGGTCGTTGTGGGAGGAATAAATTCCCTTGTAGCACTGGTAATTGGTAACGCAGTCAAACATTTCGGGATTTGCCCAGCGGCGGTAGTCGCCGTGGATTATCTCGCCCATGAGCCAGAAATCGGGCTTCATGCTTCTTGTAAAGCTATGTATGCGCTTGATAAAGTCATTGTCAAGGCAATCTGCGGCATCAAAGCGAATACCGTCGATATCCCATGTTTCTATCCACATTTTGACAGCGTTCAGCAGATATTCAACGACCTCGTTGTTTCTCAGGTTCAGCTTTACCAGGTCATAGCAGTTGTTCCAGCCCTCGTACCAGAAGCCGTCGTTATAAGCGGTGTTGCCGCCGAAATTAAGGTTGCAGAACCAGCCGCAGTATCTTGAACGCTCACGGTTGAGCTTAACGTCCTTAAAAGCAAAATGCTCTCTTCCTACGTGGTTGAAAACGCCGTCAAGGATTATCTTTATGCCGTTTTCGTGGAGAGCCTTGCAGACTTCTGTAAAATCCTCGTTTGTGCCCAAACGTGCATCTATCTTGGTGTAGTCGGAGGTATCATAGCCATGAGCCGCAGACTCGAAAACAGGGCCGAGATAAACGGCATTTATGCTCATTGCCTTAAGGTGGGGTATCCACTCTATTATCTTCTTTATCCTGTGTACCTCGCCCGAGAACTCGTCACGGGTGCGCTCGCAGCCGCAGAAGCCCAGAGGGTAGATGTGATAAATAGCAGACTTTTTGATCCATTCGGGAGAATTTGACATGATAATATCAGTCCTTTCAAATATAGGCTCGAAAGGAGACAGCCCGTCTCCTTTCTCATTCTTATACATTATATCACACAATCGTCGTTTTGGCAATAGCATATTTATACAAACTGCATAATGCACAACAATGTCAAAAAAATTTTGTTACCGCATATCCCCATTTCTGCGATTATAAGGCAGCATATGGGAAAATATAATAATTATGATAATACATTCTATGAAAGGAGATCTCCTTGAAACAGAATATAAAAAAGTATTTTTTTCCCTGCCTGCTGCTGTTCCTTGCCCTGTGCCTGCTGCTGCGGCCCGAGCTGCTGTTGTCGCTGTGGCATAAGCTGTGGGGAGCGGCAGTGCCTGTTGTTCTGGGGATAATATTTGCGGCGGTCATTGACCCTGCCGTATGCACATTTGAAAAAGCGCTGGGCAGGCTGCTCAAAAAACCGTTAAAGGGCAATGGGGGGCGTTTTCTTTCCATAACCCTTGTATATCTGCTGATAGCTGCGGTGTTCTCGGCGGTGGTGTGGATAGTCATTCCCCGCCTTATAGACAGCGCCGCCCTTTTTGCAGGCAGCATTGACGGCTATTACCGTGACCTGCGGCTGCGGTATGACAGCTCTCAGGAAGCATCATGGCTCATAACATGGCTCGACAAGCTGCTGGACTACGCCTCCGACAAGCTCCCCGACCTTTTCGGCAGAACATTCAGCGCCACTGCCGATTTCCTGAAAAGTGCGGCAAATGTGCTGCTGGGACTGGTGCTTTCCGTCTATTTTCTTGCAGGAAAAGAGCATATACTTGATTTTATCCGCAGCGGGGCAAGGTCGGCAATGTCCCCCGAAAGCTTCGGGAAAGCAGCTCGGGTAATATCCGCCGTCAACTGCTCACTGGTGAACTTCATCAGCGGTCAGCTGACGGAAGCAGTGGTGCTGGGAACGCTCTGCTTCTGCGGAATGGTGGTGCTGGGCTTTGAATATCCTCTGCTCATAAGCACAATAATCGGCGTAACGGCGCTTATCCCCGTGGCAGGAGCGTTTATCGGAGCGATACCCTCAGCTCTGGTGCTGTTTCTGGTAAAGCCCTCATCTGCACTGTGGTTCATCGTGTTCATAATCGTGCTCCAGCAGCTTGAAAACAACCTTATCTATCCCAAAGTCGTGGGAAAAAGCGTGGGAATGCCATCGGTGCTCATACTCATCGCCATAATCGCAGGGGCGGAGCTGGGCGGTGCGGCAGGCATAATGCTTGGTATCCCCCTGCTTTCGGCAGTGTATATGCTCGTTAAGGAGAGCATTGAGGAAAAGGCTTAACCGTACTTTATCTTCTGCGGGATAATTGACATTGCAAATCATAAATGTTATAATATTAAAAACAGCGTTTTCAAAAGGAGGACGCCATATGAAAATAAAAGTATCAATCATCACCGCACTGTGCCTTGCCCTTATGCTATCGGGCTGCGCAGGCAATAACGATTCCCCTGCCGAAACATCAGAGACAACGGCAGCGGAAACAACCGTGCAGGCATCTTCCGAAACAGCGTCCGAAACTGCCGTTTCGGATGAAACCACCGCACCCGAAACAAAGTTCACCACAAGCAATAAACCAAGCGAAAACACTTGCCCAATCGAAGGTCAGTGGGTAATGAGCGGCGCAGAAGACGGCGCACATTTTACAGTTGACAGCAAATGGAACTATACCGCATATTATGACGGCGGCGCTGTGGAGTCACAGGGAACAGTGGCTTTTGACGGCAGCACCTACACATTTTCCGATGAAAGCGGCGAGTTTGCGTCATTCTTCCTCAGTTCCCCCACACGCCTGAGCATGAACAGCCGCCTGAATATATCCTACCTGCGCATGGACAACGTTATGATGGGCATTCGTGACATCTGCGGCACATGGTACGAGGACGGAAACGCCGAAAACAATACCCTTACGCTTTACTCCAACGGTGACTGGGAATACACCGCCCCCGACGGAACTGTCACCGCAGAGGGAACATTCAACATCATAAGCGGCGATCCCTCGGATATTGCCGTTGAGCTTACCGCAGACAATATCGCCGCAGACGTGTGTCTGAACGATAGCGTTTTATCCGCAAGCATATTTGACGATACCCTCGGCGGAAAGCGTGAAGCACAGTTCACCCGTGAATTTGACGAAAGCTCCGTTGATGTACCCGTGCTTATGAACGGCGTGCGCTACACAGGAATGACCCCGGAACGGAACGATTCGGGCTACAAGGGCGGATATTTCTACGCTGACAAGACCCAGGACGGGGCAACCGTTATATCAAACGTGTGCATCAATACTGCCGAACTTACGGGCGGCAATGACGATGAGCTTATGCTTGCCGCCGCAAAGGATATCAGCGGAAGCGAGTGCGAGGGCTATACAGCAGCGCTTGACGATACGCTTACCGCACATTTCGGCTATGATACATATATCGCAAAGTTCAGTGCAGACGGCAGCGACTGGTACATGATGATGTTCAGCGCATATGACAATATCTATGCTTTTTCCTTTGCGGTAAAATCGGATTTTTCTGACGGAATGTATGATGTATTTTATTCCGGCGCACAGATGACGGAGCTTTCCGAGCCAACTGCCGTGGGATAATAAAAAGGCATTGAACCTCTGTGCAAATAAACATAAATGCGGACAAATAAGAAAGTCCGCTTAACGAAAAAGGCTGCTGCATCTTGTGCAACAGCCTTTTTGTTATTCACTCTCAAACTTATATCCGCCTATGACCCTTACCGCTCCCGTTGCGTCGTTTGCAGTAAAGATATTGCCAAACCCGCAGGAGGCAAGGATATTTTTCACGTCCTCCGCCTGCTCCGAGCCTATCTCAAATATCATAAGTCCGTCTGCGGCAAGCACCTCGCTCCACAGCCTTGCTATGACACGATAGAACTGCAGACCGTCAACGCCGCCGTACAGCGCCTTATGCGGTTCAAAGGTAACTTCCTTTTGCAGCTCTGCCATCTCCCGCTCCGTGAGATAAGGTGGATTTGATACGATGCAGTCGATGTTTATATACTCGTCAGGCTCCTCGGGATCACGGAAATTTTCCATGATAGCTCCGTTCATCACGTCCCCACGCAGCAGCTTCACATTTGCACCGTTTCGCTTCACGTTTTCCGCAAGATACGGGAATGCGTCCCCCGAAAGCTCCACCGCATACACGTCTGAGCCTTCAAGCTCCTTTGCCAGCGTTACCGCAATGCACCCGCTGCCGCTGCAAAGGTCGATGATACTGTGCTTTTCCGACTTTGAAAGGCGTTTCAGCACCTCTTCCACCAGCACCTCGGTATCGGGTCGGGGGATAAGCACGCCCTCGCCCACCTTAAACTGCCTGCCGAAGAACTCCCACTGCCCCAGAATGTACTGCAGCGGATAGCCCTCAGCACGCTTTTCTGCGGCGCTTATCACTTTTTTTGCAATGTCCTCAGAAACTTCATTTTCGGGGTGGATAAGGCAATTTTCACGGGTAATGCCGCCCATATCCTCCATAATGCAGAACTTGTCGAAGCTTTTGTCGGGGATATCCTTTAAAATGTCATCTAATTTTTTTGAAAGCTGTGTAACGGTCATATTTTCTTCCTTTTATCTGTTTTTTTGCCCATGCAGTATGCGCCTGCACCTATAAGAGCGGACAATGCCATAACAGCCGCCGCATATGAGCGGTTTCCTGTATTGGGTAAGCAGCCGTCTGCGGTGTCCCCGTCGGGGATATCCTCAGCAGGAACTTCCTGTTTCCACTCTTCAACTGTGTGACCAACATAACTGACAGTCTTTTCTGCCATGTTGACTATCCAGTATTTTGTGCCTATCATGCCTGTAACATACTTTCCGTCAACATATGCCATATCCTCAAAATTCACATCGAACTGAAATCTTACAAGCTCTTCATCGGCTGACAGGTCATATTCTGCCAATGTGTTGTTATCTGCGGGAAAATCATCGGGAGAGGTCGGCTCATAAACACCAACCTCCCAGCCGGTGCTGTTATCCTTCCAATAGTACAGAATAAACTCGGAGCCGTCCTCGGTATTTACATTGATAACGTCGCTGTAGTCGATAGCATCATCTGTGTCATATTCCGCAGAAATGCAGTTGTAGCCCACGTACTGAACTGTCTGAGCTTTCACATCGACCACATAATACTTATCGCCCTCTATGCTGATAACGGGATATTCCATATTCCCGCAGCTGAAGCCGTAATCTATGGGGAAGCAATAGGAATCGTCATAATTTGCGTCAAAATAGCTGTAAAATGTATCGGGATCGCAGTTCGCAAGTGTCGGGTCTATGGCTTCGGGAAAGTCAAAGGGGGAAGTGGGGTCGGTAAAAACAATATCATAGCTCAGCCTGCCGTCCTTGACGGTAACGGTTCCCGCCGAGCCGTCAGCCATAGTCGCTTCAAAGGTGCAGTCATCATATGCTCCCGCCGAAATGCCGAAAGCAGATGTTATCATTATTGCGGTCATTGCCATAACAGATGCTGTGTGTTTCATCGTCATTCTCCTTTTTTTGTTTGGTATTACCACTTATCGTCTTCCTTATTTTCGGGGATACAGGGCTTGAGGGCTGCGATAGCTACCTCTATCTGGGGGTCGTCAGGCTCACATGTAGTGATGTGCTGGAGCCATATGCCCGGGGCTGAGATTATTCTTGTAAAAATATTGTCGTAACGTCCCGCAAGCTTTATCAGCTCGTAGCCGATAGATGTTTCGGGGATAAGCATGAGCAGCTGGAGACCAAAGCGAGCCCACAGGTTTTTCCACGGCAGGAACATTCCTATGATAATGCTGAGAAGCACCACAAGGAAAATAAAGCTTGTGCCGCAGCGGGGGTGGAAGCGGATCTGCTTGCGGACATTTTCCACGGTAAGCTCCAGCTCCGCCTCATAGCAGGCGATGGTCTTGTGCTCTGCGCCGTGATACTTAAAGGTCTTATGTATCTCCTTCATGTGGGAAATAAGCCACATATAGCCCACCAGCAGCGCCACCTTGATGATGCCCTCAAAAACGGTCTTGCACCAGTCGGGAGCGCCCAGCAGTCCCAGAGGGAGTGACAGCAGCGCAGGGAAAAACTTGAACGCACAAACGCAAAGTATCATCACCACAACGCACACTACAAGCATTATAGTGTTCATGACTTCCTTGCCGTTTTCGCCCTCGATCTTGGATTCGAGCCACTTGTAGGGTCGTGTCTTGCTGAGCCACTGTTCGAATTTTGAAGGCTCGTCGTCATCATCATCGTCATCGGCGTCAGCCTGCTTTTCGGCGGACTTCATGGTGCATTTCATGCCGTCTATAAGGGAGATGACAAAGTTGAAGCAGCCTCTGATAAAAGGCGTTTTAAGGTACCAGGGAGCAGTCTTGCCGTTGCGTATCTTCCATGTCTCCACGTCAATAGAGCCGTCAGGCATACGGCACGCCATGGCAGAGGTGTCTATTCCCCTCATCATAACGCCCTCAATAAGAGCCTGTCCGCCTATTTTCGATTTGAATTTCTCGTTTTTTTCGCTTTTTTTGCTCATTGCAATTTCCTTTCAAGATCAGTTCTTCTGTATCAGATAGAAGTTATTCCTTACCTCTGTCATGGTCAGGAGAAGATTATCCTCAGTGTCGCCGAATTTTACCATATACACCGCATTATCATCGGAAGCGGCAGCGGTGTAGCCTTCAAGGGACCTTTGCGCCGCAGAATCACGGGTGCATACCAGTATCCTCATAAGCTCAAGGCGGCTTTCGGCAAGCCTGCTGTTGAATTTGTAAAACACCTTTTCGCCTGTCACGCTGTCCGTCTTGACTGTCACAAGCCCCTCCCACCGAACGGGAAGCATAAAGGCATAACCCTTGTCCGCCTCGGTAAGGGAAGCGTATTTTTTCACCACGGTATAGTTTTCAAAAACGTTCCAGTTGGTGATATACTGTGCGTCCGAAGGGTCACGGTAGCCGGGGAATGCCTCTCTCTGGGGAATCTCCACAATGCCGTCGCCGTCGATATCGCAGCAGTACAGCCCCTGAGAACGTGTGGTCATTACAGGGATATCCGAGCCTGAAAGGTTTGCGGGGTTTCTCAGCTCGCCGTTTACGCAGTAGATTATCTCGGTGGAGAGGTTTCCGCTGACCGTAAGCCCGTCAATGAACAGAGCGGGAGTATTATTGCCGATATATCCCCCGATAACGGAAGGCAGGTCGGCTGTGCTTTTGCTCAGGTCAACGGTGCTTGTGCATTCCGTGCCATTTCCCCTGTCGGTCACAAGGGAAACATAGGCGGCATGGTTCTCGTTATTGCAGTTTATGACCGCAATATCCTCGCTGCCGTCGCCGTCCATATCCATGTTCATGGTCTTGTAGTAGGTCTCGGTGTATTCGGTGTTAAGCACACCGTCACCCAGGCTGTATATTTTCAGTGTTTTTTCCGTGGGGGTCATATATCCGTAGCCTATCGCCATGCGAACTCTGCCCGTGCCTCCAAGGTCGGCAAAGAACACCTGCTCAATGTACGAGCCTGCTCCCGCATGGTCATACACCGAACGCCAGCCGTTATTTTCACGGTGAAGTATATTCACCCTGACGCTGTTTTCCGAATCATCGGTATCGTCATAGAACACCACCGCTTCATCGGCACCGTCCATGTCAAGGTCATAGAACACAAAAGCGGAACGGTATGCTCCCCCTCTGGGATATACAAGTGAGATATTGCTTCCTGCCGAGGCGGTGAGAGCGGTATATATGGCCTTCTGCTCGTCGGAAAGCATGGGCGGCAGAAGCAGTGTGTCCACCGATGAACCGATGCCGCAGCCCGTAAGCAGCGCCCCGGTCAGCACCAGAGCCGCAAGCCTTGTTTTTTTCATATTCATATGCAGTATTCCTTAAAAAAGGGCGCACAGGCAATATCCGCCATGTACGCCCCTGTAATTTTTTTGCTGTGACGGACAAGCACAGAGCCGAATTACTCGTCGATGCTCTCCATCTGCTGAAATTCCTTGCTGATAGGTGCCTTGCTCCAGCGGCGCTTGCCGAGGTTGAGCTTTGGCATGATGCGGTAAACGTATGTGCTCCAGAAAACCGCAACGATAGTTATTGTCATGAACACGATGCCCACGTCCGATATCTCGGGAATGGACATATCCAGTCTGTCATCATAGTTTGTGGGGATAAGGAGAAGAATGTATCTGGGAATTACCGATACAGCCGCAAGGATAGATGAAACATATCCCATAAAGCACATCCAGAAGCGGGTGTTTTTCTTTTCCATACCGTTAAAGAACCTTGCCGTGCAGAGGAAGAACACTACAGCGGTCATATAGGAAAGCATCTGATATACAAGTCCCGAATATGTGCTGAGAGCTGTGTTCAGGGAAACCATCTTGAATATCTCCACAGTCTTCCAAACAGCATAGGTGGAAAGCGCTGCGCAGTTTGCGTGTGAAAATCCCACGCCGTTGAAGATGTTTATGGCAATGGAAACGAATGTGAGCACAACGAAAAGCATCAGCAGGTGGGTAAAGAACATACCCAGATCATAGCCTGTGAGCTTGTTGAAGTCCTCAGCCTCTTCACGGGGGAGGGTCTTCATATACTCGGTGTTCTTGTGAACAAGGTTAATGAAGTCAAACACTATCTGTACAGCCACAAGGAGTGCCATGAACAGCGAGCTGTAACCTGCTGCGTGGGGGATCTTCTTGTTGAGCCTGTCATATCTCAGACGCATGGGGTTGATAAGGATACAGGAGCTTATTACCTTATCCCTTGCATTGCCCCAGATAAGAATGGCGGCTATTATCGCAAAGCCCGGTATCATGACAAGCAGCGGATAGTTTTTCATAAACGACGGGTCAATGTACTTGCCCCTGTCAAAGTCCATATTGGAGAAAAGCTGGACAGTACGTGCCGCTACCGCAAGCACAAGCACTATAACATATACGATAAGGGAAGCCTTTTTGTTGATAGGCGCCCTTTTATTTGCTTTGGCTGTATTTTTGGCTCTCTCGAGAGCGTCGCTGTCACTGTGGCTGATCTTCATCTTGCCCATAGTCCGACCATTCCTTTCGGCAGAGGAACTGCTCTGCAATGTCTTTATTTTAATGTTCGTGTGATCCCTGATAATATACTCATTCTTCTGCGGCTGTTATGCCCCTTTTCTGCATAATGCTTACAGCGCCGCAATATATATACATTGTACAATAAAATTAACTTTATGTCAAGTATGTTTTATCTAAATTTATTCACTGTTTTTGTGGTTTTATATCAAGAAAATCAGTGATCACATAAGAAACCAAGGGTAATGTGCTTCTCATAATGAAAGGACGGTAAACAAAAAATGAAAAAATTTATAAAATCAGTTATGCTCTGGTCGGCTGTGATATGCCTTATCCCCTTTGCCGCCAACGCTGATAATGCCAGATCAGCCGAAAAAGCCGCTGAGCTGTCAGCCGTCAGCTCAGAGAGCATAAGCGACGCATCGCAGCTGATACTGCCCACGGACAAGCTGAAAATATACACATCAAACGGGATACGCACAGTCACCGTTGAGGAATACACCGTCTATGCCGTTCTTGAAGAGGTACCATACATAATGGACACGGAAGCCATGAAAGCACAGGCGTGCGCCGCCAGGACATACGCCGTCCGCCGCATACTTTCGGGAGAAGATCCCTCAACAGGGGCGCACATCACCGATGACGGCGACAAATATCAGATTTGCCTTACCGACGTGCAGGCACGGGAAATATACGGAGAAAGCTACTCCGCAGCCATATCCGCAGCCCAAAGCGCCGCCGAAAGCACCTGCGGAGAAGTGATAACCTATCACGGAAGCCCTATCTCAGCACCATTCCACCTCTCCTCGGGTGAATACACTTTGTCTGCGGAAAGCGCATGGGGCAAAGCGTTTCCATATCTTGTGCCCGCAAAAAAGCCCGAAGCCGCCGTTTTCTGCAGTGAAAAAACATTCACCTCTGCAGAGCTTCGGGCAAGGATATCTGCCGATTTTCCCGCTGCGGGAGAGCTTGAACACATTGCTCTCACCCACATTGACGGCACGGAAGCCGTCTCGGAGGCAAGCCTTTGCGGCATAACCGTCAGCGGGGAGGACATGGCACGCATATTGTCCCTTGAAAGCAGTGCCTTTACTGTCAGTGAAGAGGGTGACACATACATCTTCACCGTCACAGGCAGCGGGCATCTTGTCGGCATGAGCATAGCAGGCGCCGATGCCATGTCGCAGGACGGCTGCGGATATCGTGATATACTTGCTCACTATTACACGGGTACTGAGGTGAAAAGGGTGGTTTATGGGGAGTGAGAAGTTTATACCTGCTAATAATTCTTTATAAAACTGCACACCAATCAGCCAAAGAACACCAAATTAAAGAACTGAGTGGAGCCCAAGTATGTAAACATAGCTATAGAAAAATGTGCAAACAGATAAACGGCTAACATCTCAGAGCCAAGCAAAACTAACAGCAGATACTTGATATCGAAACGCCAGACCACAAATGAGAGGGGCGGCGGTAAAAGGTACGAAACAATATTCAATACAGGAGATAAACAAAAAGTTAAAGACAAACTGTAAAAGCGGGCTTAGTGGGGGTGAGAGGGTAGGGAAAAGGAGTGCAGAGGAGAAACCGTAGGAGAGAGGGGGGAATGCCCGCTTTTGTTGGGTTTTGGTTTCCTCCCTCTCTCCTTAGGTGTCTCCTTTGCATGGTACGGACATATTAAATTGAAATGTAGAATAGTCCGTACCTGCGCCTTACGGCGGAAACTGAATTGCAATTTCTGCGAAATTGCTCTCAGTTTCAAAGCCGCCTGCACTTTAATAGTTTTAAGATAATTTGAGATAAACTTTTTGTTCTGTTTGACATTGAATTTTCAGTGCAGGCGGCTTTAGGACTTTTTTATTTGTCGGCTAACGTTTTAATCATTCATACCGCAAGCGAAAGGATTTCGCTGTCTGCGGACAGCGACCAAATGGCTCTGCCCTTTGGAAACCCGCAAGCCTTTCGGGAAAAAGGCTTGACCTAAACCCTTTGCCCTTGTGCTTATTTGTGCGGGTTTTATTGTTACCAAGTCGCAACTTAATGTTTCTCTCAAAAGTATAAATGAGCAGTAAGCAGTGTCCCCTGCTCAGGTCAGTTTTCCCTCATGCGGAAAGCTGTAAACCGTATCAAGGGTGGAAGTGGTGGGGATATACTTACAGAAATCCGATGCTTTGGGGTCGGGCAGTGAAATATTTTTGTATGTAGTCAGCAGCTCCGTCTGGGTCCTGAGAAGCTCCCACGCCTTTGAAAAGGCACGGCTCAGCTTCTTGTTCTTGTCCGAGGTGCTTTTCGATGCGGCAAGGCTTTCTTTCAGCTGGGTATTGCGCTCGATAATGGTGGACGCTTTTATGTGGGGTACGTTGTTTCCCGCCTGCTCGATGAGCGTCACCACGATGAAAACTATCTCCACTGCCTTTTTGTTCTTCTCCTTGGTTATGGAGCTTTTTATAAGATACGAGTGGGACGGCAGTGTCAGCACATTCCCCTGCTTATCGGTCATTGGCAGATCTACCTTGCTTTTTCTTATGCTTGCCTTGTAGATGTCCTGGATAACTCTCACCATATACGGGCTGGAAAATCGGATAATGTTCTTGTCAACGTCATTGCCCATGAATACCAGCACGGGCAGGATATCGTTGCCCCTGGTGCCCTTATCAACTATGCCCATGATGTTCTGGAAGCTGGTGATGGTGGTTATGAAATTCTCGATATCCAGCTTGCTTATGTTTGAGGACTTGCCCATTCTCTTTGCAAGGTCGGGGTAATATATGCTGATTACCTCGTCGATTGAGCCGTCCTCCTTCCATGTTTTGAAGAAGCGCTCCATGATGATGGCATAGAACATTCTGAGGATAGGCAGATTGATGTTGTCGATGCCCTCCTTGGTGTATCGGTTGGAGAGCTTTGCGGCGGTGGCTGGCAGGCCGTCAAAGTAAAGTATGCCGTTTTCAAAGACCAGATTGTCAAGGCTGGAAAGTGGCTGGAGATATGCCTTGTCATCAAGGTTCAGGGTCATGGCGTTCTGGAAGGATTTTATGGTTATGGTGGGTATGGTGGCGGGAATGGGGGTCATTGCTCCCGATTTTTTCCTGGTGCGGTACTCCCTTGTTTCCTTTGGGGGAGCATTTTTATTCTGCTCGGCAATTTTGGCATAAAGCTCGGGATATCTGATGACCGCCCTGTTGGCTGCCAGCTTTGGCAGTGTGTAGAGCAGTGATTCGATGTACTGCACCTTTTCATGGTCCTCATCGGTGAAGTAGTCCGAGTGCATGAATGATATAAGAGCCGCATATCTGCCGGGCAGGTCCTTGTTCAGCTCGATGGTGATGATGCCCGTTTTTGTGTCCGCTTTCCACCAGTCGTCGGACTTGATGTAGTCGTCAAGGGACATTTCCCTGTCAACGTAGTCATAGAGATACTCCACGTCAACGAAATTTTCTTTTATCTGCATATAGTTGTCCTGGGGCTGGGTCGAGCCGTCAAGACGTACTCTTACAGTTGTGCGATCCATTTGATACCTCACTGTTATCTTGTGTTTATCATGTACTTATCTTGTGTTTATCCTGTGCATACACTTCTATCACAGTGTTAAGATACTGGGTTATGGTCATGTTGTGCGCATCTGCTCCCCTGGAAAGTCTGCTGTGGAGCCGGGGAGAAAATTTCAGATTTATGCGCTTTGCGGGGTTTCCCCTTCGCCTTGCCACAAAGTCCTTGGTGCGTGGTATCGCCATGGCGCTGATATAGCTGTCGATGTCCTTTTCATCGGTCATGCCGATGACTGAGCTTATGAAGTGCACGAGGCTGACTGCCAGGCGCTCCGACTCCCCTGCTATCAGCGCATAATTTTCATCGGTGAACGCCATGTTTATTCTTTTCGATGCTCCGTCTTCCGAGATATTTTCATCGGAGACAGGCTTTGCGGATACGATATTGTCGGAAGTATCGGCGACTGTCTTTTTCGCTTCCTCTGCCTTTTCGGGTGCGGGAGCATCTTCCGTTTCATTCTCTATAAATGCGGAGTATTTCTTGTGTTTAGCCTGTGTTTTGCTTGTGTCTGAGCTGTACGCACCCAGGTCAAACTTTTTTGCAGCCATCAGGAAAGCCTCCTTTCCATCTCATCGGCAAAGGCGCTTATGTCCTCCGCAGCGGGGCTTCCCGGGGCATATTCGGTAACGCCCACATGAGCAATGACGTTCTCGCTGAGGGTCACGGTGTTCCTTATCTTCGTATCAAAAAGGGACGAGCCAACGGACTCCGCCATGCTCTCCGCAGCGTCGTTGACCTGCTTTGCAAGGACGGTGCGGCTGTTGTTTTTGTTAAAGAGGAAGCCCAGTATTTTCAGTGCGGGGTTGGTGGTGCCCTGTATCTCCTCTATCGTTTCAAGTATGCCCTTGTTTCCCTCCAGTGATGCAATGTCGGGGAGCATTACTATCACTGCCCAGTTGGATACGGACAGCGAGAGGTAATGGCTCCAGCCGGGGGCGGGGTTCACGTCGATGAAAATAAGGTCGTACTCCCCTGCTATCTCGGCGATGCTCTTTCTGAACTTCACCACCTTTGCTTCCATTCCCAGGTTGGACATTGAGGAATCGGCGGGAATGATGTCAAGGTCCTCCCTGACGCTGAGAATGGTGTCCTTAATGTCGGTGTCGCCTTTGAAAACGTCAGCCATGGTCTTCATGCTGTCGCTGTCCCCGTCGGAACCGGAGAAAAAGGTCAGGTTGGCTTTCTGACCGTCCATGTCTATCATAAGTATCTTTTTGCCTCTGCGGGAAAGCTCCCAGGCGGAATTGAAGCAGGCGGAGGTCTTTCCCACTCCGCCCTTTTCGTTGATGAAGGTGATTATCGCTGCCATTTCTTTTATCGCTCCTATCCTGTGTTTATCTTGTGCCTACAGTGTGTTTATCCTGTACCTGTCTTGTGTCGTCCATAATAAAAGTATAGCACATCGCCCGTTTTTTTCAATAGCTGAGTGCTTATTGTAACATAATTGTAACCCGTGGCAGGGGAGTGATTTTGTCAAATTCGGCACATGACAGACACAATATAGGCACATGAAAGGCACAAGTCAGACACAAGATAAATTTGACGGCATATGAGCCGTGTTTATCCTGCTTTGTGAAGCCCTGCGGGGAAATTTTCATATCGGGCAGGGATAGGGGAGTGGTCTGACAGTCATATGGAGTATTCTCGGCATATCACTTTGTTTTATGAGAGTGACACAGGATAGGCACAAGATAAGCACATGGTAAACACAAGATATATCAGCGGCGACGGATTGGCTCAGGTGAAGTATATGCGGCTGTATGCAGGCAAATATATTATATACAGACGGAAAGTTATCATGTGCCTGTGTTGAGTTTAACTTGTGTGTGCATGGCAGGGGATAGGGGAGTGCATCGGTAGTATCAGTATTTCCTTTTACTTTCTGACGCTATCTTTCGTTTCTTTCACTTTGTATAAGACAAGCGACAGAAAAAACAGATGTATCACGGCTTGCTGTGCGGCATGAATATTCATGTGCGGGAATAACGCCGTTTTGATGACACATGACAGGTATAACATAAACACAACATAAACACAAGATATAAGCATAAAAATCCCCGATACAGCTGTGTGCCGTATCGGGGAAGATCTCATCTTTATAAAACATCAATCCCACTTGTCCATAGTCAGGAACTTCCTTATATTGAAGTGTTTGATGCCGTTTCTGCTCATATCGGGTTCGTCCATTGACACAACATATTTGGGAAAGTTGTCGGGTATCTGTTCCAGAACTCCGAATTCACGTTCAACAGTCTCGGCGGATGCAAGAATATATGTGACCTGAACATATATTCTTTGGCTCTGCTTTTGGCATACGAAATCTATCTCCCTGTCACCGAGTCTGCCGACTGTGACCCTGTATCCACGTCGGAGCAGCTCCATATAAACCATATTTTCAAGTATAAGGTTGATATCACGGGTATTGCCGCCGAAAACAGCTTCTCTCAGACCGTGGTCGGATATATAGTATTTTTCATTTACCGAAAGTATCTGCTTGCCTGCAAGATCCTCCCGCTTGACCTGATAGAACAGATATGCGTCCAGACAATATTTTATATAGTTCAGAATGGTTTCTGTAGCAACGGTACGGTTTTCGCTTTTAAAAAACTTTGAAATTGACGTAGCTGAAAATGTGGTGCCGATGTTTGCCGTTACATAAGCGATTATTTTTTCAAGCAGATCAACGTCTCTAACGGTATTGCGCTTTACAATGTCTTTCAGCACAACGGAATTGTAAAGATCTTCCAGGTACAGACGGCTCGGCTCATCTTCATAATCCAGATTGCTGAGGTATGGCATTCCGCCTGTGACGAGATATTTATTGAAGCAGTCAGTATCGGAAGCATCAGGATATGCGGAAAGGTAAAGCTCCCTGAATTCCGCAAATGAAAACGGATATATTATAAACTCAACATACCGTCCGCCCAGATATGTTGCAAGCTCTCCCGAAAGCAGCTTTGCGTTTGAGCCTGTGATGTATATGTCACAGTTCAGGTCAACACGGAGAGAGTTGACGCACTTTTCCCAGGACCGTACTTCCTGTATCTCATCAAAAAACAAATAGACCTTACCGTCAATATCTGCGGCCAGCCGCATAACTTCATCGTGCAGAGCCTTGGCACTGCAAAGATGTTCAAACCCCATTTTTTCAAAATTGAATGAGATGAACTGCTGCTTTTGCACTCCCTGAGCAGCCAGCTCATCTTGTATAAGCTGCAGCATTACGGATTTTCCGCTTCGGCGGAAGCCTGTCATTACCTTTATAAGCTCCTTGCCGATAAATGGGCGGATACGTTCCATATACAGTTCACGCTTTATCATAGCATAGCCTCCCGTTTTTCATCTGCTGTTATTATACCACAGTTATAAGTGATAATCAAGATGGAAAATACAATTTTATCAGTTATAACTTACAAAACAGATAAGTATGTTAATGTCTCAGTTTGACTGCCATTGCAGGTATGGCACATGGTAAGTACAATATAGGCACAATATAGACACAAGATATAAGCATAAAAATCCCGATACGGCTATATGCTATATCGGGAGCTTTTCTTTGGTGCTTAGTATAAAATTTGCTTTTTCAAATTTAAGCCCGGTCATTCTATGCCTCATATCATTTTGACACCCGTAATACACTCGTTGTAAATAAATTCAGAGATGTTTTCACTGTCATTTGTTTCACGGTATTTTGTCAGCTTGATAAAAAAGTCCTTATGCAGATCTGCTGGAACAGAAATTATGCCGCAGCCGTTTTCTATCATTATTTTGTTTGCCAGGGCAAACATAATATTCAATTTCATCTTTTCAAAAGCTCGCTGTTCTTTGCATTTTCTTCATTTTGCATTTCTTCTGATTGCTGTATCGAATACCTTTGTGTTCATTGCAACAGCGATATCTTCGAAAGCCGTGTCTGTATGTGCTATGATGTGTCTGTCTCCTTGCGGTCGTCTTTGTTTTTTCTTACATATCATAAACACCGCATAAGGTGCATTTTTAAGTTTTTCCCCAAAATTTTTCCGCAAAAATAAAGAAAATACCGTTCCCATATGCGGAAACGGTATTTTCTTTATTACGGCAAAACAAAAGCTCCTCTCATTAAATTGAAAAGAGCCTTCCAATCACCTTGCGGTTTCAGGGGTGCGCCCCTGTGATTTGCCTTTTAAGTCTTGCTTGGGAGGCAAATCCGAAAAGTAGCCCTACTTTTCTGTGCTCGCTAAGTATTCCTGCACTATGACCGCATGAGGGTACGCCGCCGCAATGTTTCGTATCTGACGCTCAATGCTCTGCTTTGGGGTGCTTATCCTGCAATATCCGTATGTCATTTTTTATCGCTCCTTTCAAATCAAACGAGCGTTTAATATAGGCATTTATGCCTGATTATGCAGTGACAGAGACAGCTGTCTTAACGACTTTACTGAAGAAGCGCATGTCATTCTTCTTGAAGGCAGCATGATCTCCACGCAGAGAGCATTTTTATCGGGCAGAGGATAGATTAGCTCCGACATAAGCTTGACACATGATATATGAAGTTTGTGATTGATCATCAAGAGGAAATATGCTTTTACTTTTTATTATATACCCATATACAAAAATCAGCACACAAATGAGCTTTCTTTTCGCTTGGGTGCTGATTTCATTTTTCCCTGACCCTGCACATAGCTATCGCAGTGATGGAAGCTGCGGCAGCAAAGCCGTATGAAGCGCCGTTTACGCCGAAAACACGGATAAAAGCTATGGTCAATGGTACACTGATAAAAAGTCCCAAAGAATGTCCTATCACAACTGCTTTTATATTTCTTGCGGATATTTTGACAACTCTTACAAAAGACATTGCCGAATAGCAGCATACACTTAGCACCAGCGGAAGTATCATATAGGAATAGTCAAGCATTTTAGAACCAAACAGGCATGTAATTATAGTTTCCCCAAATATTGCCGCAAAAAGACAGAATATTATGGTGATGAATAAAAGCGATCTAATCATCTTCAAAATAAGCTTTCGGAATTGAACAGTATCTTTTTGAGCAGACAATTCAGCAAACCGTACAACAAAAGGTGTATAAACGTATTGGAAGGCGGCTTGTATTACAAGAGATAGTGAAAAAACGGAAGCATATGCGCCAAGAACTGCTTTATCAAAGAAAACAGAAATAAGATACTGCGGCAGATTGAATATCACTGCTGTTTCAATCTGGCAGATGAATATGGGGAGAACTTCCGATATAAGAGGCTTTATGGATAAAAACGATATCGTTATACCATGGGTGAATTTACATATGTATTGCTGTTCGGCAGTAAAAGTAAGAACCAGTGCTGAAACAGACATTAAAAGCAGTGCAGCCGTAAGTCCGCCTGAGAAGAAGCCGAAGAAAAACAAAATAGCAGTAACAACCGCTTTGACAGTCATAAATATTCCGGCCATATCCAGTCTGTCATTTTTCTGCATTATACTATAAAAAAGATCGGAGAAGCTTTCTGAGAGCCGGAAAAGCATATACAGCATAACAGCGTATATGCTTTCAGCATCATAGCTGCTAATAAAGGAAAATATCAGGCAAAGAAAAAAGGCCGTTATACCGGTGATAAGCCGTAAGCCCCAATAATCTGAAAATGTATATTTGTTTCTGGCGTCAGAAACAAGAAAATCGTGGACCCCGAAATAGGCAATGGAGCGAAACGTCAGTGAAACGGACATTGCAGTAGCCAGCAAGCCCGATGAGTAGAGCGAACTTCTTGTAACTATTACTGTTATAAGCCATTGCAGACCATTATAGGCTGTATTTCCGACAGCATTCCAAAGAGCATTTTTAGTTGTTTGTTTCATTTTCTGATCCTTAGGATTTTTGAGTTAAAAAAATATATTCCACGATAGAACCACCATAGCTGAAAGCCTATGCTTGATATAAGTATCGGCAGCAGAGCGGAGTAGCATGAAAAATGCCATACCACAAGACAAACTGCGGCAGAAGTCAGCAATAAAAAGTATAAAGCATTCCTGGCTTTTTGTGTTGTGCAGTAATGTTCAAAGGTAGGGCGTTCTGCTCGGCGTATTTCGTAGATAGGTATCCCTTTTTCAAGAAGAGATACGGCGAATGAATATATGCCTCTGGCGATCGATGTCTTGCTCAGAAGCAGTTCTTCGGAATATTTGAAATATTGGCTTTTAATAAAATCAGATTTATCTGATGAAATAGTGAAAAGCAGATCCTTTACTATCAAAAAGAAACGATCCGATTCAGATAACTGCATTGAAGAAAGTGCAACAAACAATATCAGACCCAGAAGTGAAAAAATATTGTTCGGAACATTTTGAGGAATGCGAAAATACTGAAGATTTGAAAGTGGGAGAGTTTTGAATACTATTGCGATTATAACAAATCCGGCCAGAAACTTTGTTGTTACATCAAATGTGCCCCAAAGATTGCATCTGAGCTTGTATTCGTTGTAGATCACCTGTTTCATGCAGTCCGTGCTTAGCTGGTCATCCCAGCTTTTTTGATCCGTGCTGCATTTATATCCATATATCTCCCTGATACGGCGCTTATGGTTATTTGCCTCAGAACCGTACATTTCATTATAGCATCTGTCTGTTAATAAAGTGCTGTAATAATACTCCATGAAGAATACACAAAACAGTATTATCAGGTAAGATGTAATGAGAATAGGAAAACTGTTTATATACAGTGAAAATGCTCCTGTTATTATTCCGGCTGCTATTGCTGTCAGTCCGATGATGATCCTGAAACGATGCCTGCTGCTCTCAAATGAGGATGTGAAGGTCGGTGCTGATATTTCAAATATCTGACGGTTTGAAACAAGGTTTCCGAATTCAACTGCTGTTTTATAATGCTGATGGCAGTTGCGGCTGCGTATTGAGGCAGATGCTGCTTCATCAGAATATCTGAACGCCATGGATTTGAAGATTATCATAAGAAGTATGCTTATAATAACTATCATTGTGTGGTATATACCGAAAAGGTCTTTTTCGACTATTGACAGGCTAAGCAGTATGGCAGCAGCAATAAAAAAAGCAATATATACTTTCTTTACGGAAGCTGCTGATTTTTTCAGGCTTTGCATATTTTTGCTGAATTCGGATATCTCTTCATGACGCACCATCAGGTCTGACTGCTTTTGCATTATATAGATATTTTTCATGGGCAGGTCTGAGCTGCAGGCAGATGTTATAAGAATATGTAGTCTTAGTTCATTCCATATTTTGTCTGAAAGGGCAGACGGAGAGTTGCAGCCATCTATTATCAACAGTACATTGCTGTCATATTTTTTCAGAAGATCCAGTTTTATTTCAAACAGCTTGTTTGCATCGGAATAGCTGCTGTCGTTTATTCCCATAAAACTGATCGACGAGATGGTGTCATGTATATTGCTTTTGTAGTCCGCCCAGATCACAGTATGATAATATTGCCTTGAATTGACTGCATAAAATTTAGCAAGATCTGTTTTGCCGCTGTTATGTATTCCCTGGATTATAAGAAGATGTTCGTCGGTAAGACGCTTCCTTACGGAGTAAAGCTCATCAGAATAAACATTTGTGTCATTCCCGGGCACAATGGTGCTGTTGATCGCATATATGCTTTGCGGTGATGATGAGTCAGCAAGCTCTGTCAGCAGGTCGATCAGTTCCGTATCATCACAGCGTTTTGAAGGATTGCCCGAACTGCACCGCTCAAATATCTTTAAAACAAGTGAAATTGCAAACGGACTTGCGGTTTTGCACATTTTATACTCGGATATAGTGTTCATGTCTTTTTCCAGCGGAAATGAATACTGCCCCGAAAAATAGTTTCCGCCTGTTATAAATCTGTGCAGCATCGAGCCTATGGAAAACACATCGCATTTTTCTGAGTATAATTTCTGAAAGCCGTTTATTATTTCGGGGGCAGCACCCTGCGAATAAAAGATATCATTCGGACTGTTATTCATCTTAAAAATAGTATCGGTGTCAAAGAGAGCGATAGTATCGGTTTTAGGGGAATAAAGAATGTTTTCGGGCTTTATGTCAAGGTTTATAAACCCTTTTTTGTGAAATTCATCAGCAGCGTATGCTGCTTTAAGGCATATCTTAGCAGCGGTATATAGGTCATCTGAATAGCAGATGTTTTCGGTATTTATGCTGTCTGATGGCATCCACTGGGTTATAAGATATTCGGCATAAACTTTCTTGGAGGTCGCTCTTCCGTAAAATTTCCCCAAAGGACATACGGTGTAGCAGCCTGTTTCGTCCGAATATGCAAAGTCCCAAAGAAGCTTCAGGGCATTATCAAATCTTTTGACTGCTGCAGAATATTTGCCGACAGCTTGTTCGGATATGATAAGATCGTTGTTTTCATTTCGAGATATTCCGTTTATGTCGGGATATAATTCCTTTAGTCTGTATTTGCAGGGAAGAGAGCCGTCGGCGGATCTTGCTTCGTAAACAATGCAGTTTCCGCCGTATCCCAAAGGTTCGGCAGTTATTTCAAGATTGATTAGCTTGTTGCTGTCGTATTCATATAGTGAGATCATTCCGCCAACAGGTATCGGTATTCTTGGCATTATTATCACCGCTTTCATTCAGACTTTATCCAGGATCTGCTCCAGATGCTTCGGAAACTTGATAAGGGGTCATCGGTTTGCAGGCACATAAAAATAAAAAGATCATATGGATATGAAAAATTCATCTGCTCATATCGGCAGAAGTTAAGGTAATCATTTATGTCGGCAATATATTCGTATGTATCAGAGTATGGGCTTTCCTCACATGCTGCAAAAAAGGCAAGAGTTATAATAGTATCCCGTGATATCTTTTTTTTGCCGTCATACATCTTTTTCAGATCTGAACGCCTGAGAAGCGTTGAAAAAAACCATTTCTGGTCTTTCATATAGTTGTTTTGTTTTCCAAGGATATTTCCGTTTTCATATGCAGCCAATGAATCTGTTCGGTAGTGTCCTGAAATCGTTTTTACAGGAATATAGTAATATATGTATCGCTCTATCGTCCCGAAGGCTATCATGTCTGAGGACGATATTTTTATACCTGTCTCTGCTTCAACAGAAATTCGTTTGTCAAGCACAGCGCTCTGCGAAATGTATGATAACAGCCGTTTATAGCACTCTTTTGCGCATATGCTGTGCGAAGGGTCATTATTTTCGGAAATAAGCCGTGCGCAATGCTCCGTCAGCTTGTCAGCGTCGGTTATCGTATCAAACAGCTTTCTGTAGGATTCTGTAAGTATATTGGCAGGTGAGCGTTTAACAATATTGGCAGATAAGGTCTTTGCTTTGCAAATAAAACGTAATGCACAGTCATAATCAAGCCCGTTTTTCAGGCAGTAATAGGTGCATATCTCGGCGGGACTTTTGTAATTGATATTTTTATCGTGTATGCCTTTTGTCAGAAAGGCGGTAAGATCATCGCAATCCATATCCAATGCAAATGCAAGCAGAAAAATGCTTTCCCTTGACGGACAAACATTGCCTAACCAGTTCCTGGACTGCTTGTTAAGCAGTTCTCCCGTTATTGCAGTTTTGTCTGTGTTAAAAAGGCTTGGTTTGCCTATCAGTTCCTTCTGCTTGAATGAGCTGATAAGAAATGCTCTCTGAGCATCAATATCTTCAGCCAATATGCCGCTTCCGGACCTTTTGCAGATATATTCAGCAAGAAATTTTCCAAATGGGGCGTTGTCAATCTTGTGACATAGAATATCAAATATCTCATCAGTTGTGAACAAATGGTCATCATCATAATTGCTGATATTAAAATACAGCTTCAGATATTTTACAATATCATACGAATTGTGGCTGGATTCGTGAAAATTTGTGGTATAAGTATCCATAGTATTTGGCCGCTCCTTTGATTCTAAGCCTTTTGTTGTTTGGAAGTAGTCAAAATCAGAATATGATAATCATTGAAATGTCGTTTTATATTATATTGTAGATATCATTTGTTATTTTAACACATTTATAGATATATTTCAAGCAGAATTAAAAAATACATTCAGAAAAAAGCAGTAATATAATTATAAAAAACAGTTATTTTAAAAATTATTGGCAGGAAAGCCAAATTCGATTAGTTTTATGGCATATGTGGGTCGTGCCGTGTTTTTTATAAAGGAGAGAAGGATCATGTTCAAAACAGGCGATATAATAGATGGACGATACGAAATAAAGGAGCAGATAGGAGCAGGCGGAGGAGGAACGGTTTACAAGGCATATGACAAAAGTATGCGAATGGACGTTGCCATAAAGCTTGTAAAGGACTTGCTTCTGACTTCAAGTGAGCTTGAAGTGCGCACAGAGGTTGATCTGATAAAAAGGTTGAAGCATAAATATCTTCCCACGGTGTATAATTTTGTGGAGTCAGATAATGCTGTATATATGGTGATGGAATACATAGACGGTCACGATATCAAGGCGCTTTCCGATATGGGAAGAACATTTAACGAGGATACCATAATACGCTGCGGAATACAGATATGTGAGGCTCTGGACGAGCTGCACTCCCAGAAGCCGCCCATAATCCACGGAGACATAAAGCCTTCAAACATAATGCTCACTCCTGCGGACAATATATGCCTTATTGACTTTAACATAAGCTCAGTGATGAAAGGAAACAAGGCAATACTCCACGGCTATTCAAAGGGTTATGCAGCACCTGAGCAGACCTATACAAGAAACGGCTACAAGCAGCTTGTGGAAAAGCCCGTGGTAGATGAATATCACGAGGAAACAAGATATCTTTTTGATGAGACAGCTATGGGCAAGACCACAATGCTTGATCCTGCAGTAATATCTGACGGCAATGCTCAGGGCCCCGCATATATAGATGTTCGCACGGATATTTACGGAGTTGGAGCAGTGCTGTATTTTATGCTGACTGGTTATGCTCCTGTGGGCGGAAATGTGGATTTTACCGATATCAAGGTGTCGAAAAAGCTGAGAAACATTATACTTAAAGCAATGGCTCCTCAGCCGTATGACAGGTTTATGACAGCTGCGGAGATGAAAAAGGCACTTGAATCAGATAAGCCTGTTGCCGCACCGCAGAGAAAAAAGACGGCGGAGAGAACTGAGAAGAAAATGTCAGCAGATATCAATCTTCCTGACAGCGAAGAAAAGAAGCTCAGCCCCAAGACGATACGTATGTGCGCACTTTCGCTGTGTGCTGTGGCAGTTCTGTTTTCAGTAGCGATATACGGAAAGAACAGGGCAGACGGGGATATTTCGGTATCTCAGACAGATACAAGTACGGAATCGTTAACAGAAACAGCATCGGCAGAAACAATGGTAACTACCGTTACTTCCACTGTCAGTGAGACAACAACTGAAACCACAAAAGTCACAACAACAATGGGCGAACATCCGATATGGCCCAACACCAATGCACCGAAAAATACAAGTGTAACCACGACTACGGGCGAGCATCCGATATGGCCTAATACAAATGCGCCTAAAAACACTGCAGCTCAGACTGCTGCGCCTGCAACCGCAAAGACAACTGCTCAGACCACAGTGCCCACCACCGCCAAAACCACTGCAAAAACTACGGTTGTGACTACGGTGCCTACCACAGTGAAAACCACAGCTGCCACTACTGTTCCTACGACAGCAAAGACTACTGCTAAAACAGCTGCAAAGCCGGCTGAAACTACCAAGGCTAATACTGCATCGACTTCCAAGCCTACATCAAACAAGCCGTCCTCTTCCGGCAGTTCTTCAAAGCCATCAAACAATAAATATTCTTCTGTTCCCGAGGGGAAAAAGAGATTAAAAGCAGACGAGTTCAGTATCGATGTTGATGAGAGCAAAATATCTAAGATAACAGAAGATGATGATACGATTTCTTTTTATTATAATAATTACATCTATTTTTCTATATCCAAAAGTACCAGATGGGGAAAAAATAAATTTATAACTAAAGAAGAGATTAGTGCAGTGCTATTCCTTTCAAGTGAAGATGAATCAGAGGATTTTAATTTTAATGCTGAAAAATCTTATACAGTAAAAACTAATCTTGATAAATATCATTGTGCATATGCGGATGTTACTGTCAAGGAAAATGATAATAAATGTTATGGACGTAAATTATATGTACTGGAATCCATGACAAGAAATGTGCAGTTTACAATAATGACAACAGTGTCTCAGAAATCGATGGAATATAGATCAATATATACTGATGATGAAAGTAAAGAAATTGATGAGATCATTAAAAGCATAAGAGAAAGCAAATGATACAGAAAAAATCAGGAGGAGATTTCTATGTTTAAAACAGGTGATATTATTGATGGCAGATATGAGATAAAGGAACAGATTGGTTCCGGTGGAGGAGGTGTTGTATATAAAGCCTATCATCTTGCAATGAAAAAGGATGTAGCTATAAAGCTTATAAAAAATGTTTCCTCAGATAATCTTGAAAATCGTGCTGAAATCGATTTAATGAAGAATTTAAAAAGTAAGTATCTCCCTATATTTTATGATTTTATTGAGTCTGATGGAAATGTTTACACCGTAATGGAATTTATAGACGGCCACGATATAAAAAGTCTTTCAGAAATGGGAAGAAGATTTGATGAATCTACTATCATACGAAGCGGTATTCAGCTTTGCTGTGCAGCAGAAGAACTTCATTCTCAGCATCCTCCCATTATACATGGAGATATCAAACCGGCAAACGTTATGCTTACATCTGCGGACAATATATGCCTTATAGATTTCAATATCAGTGGCGTGATGATGGGAAATAAGGCTACTGCCAAGGGGTATTCAAAAGAATATTCCGCACCTGAACAAACAGTATCAGGACATAGATACAAACAGCTTGTTTCTGAACCAATAATCGATGAATATCATGAGGAAACAAGATTCTTATTTGATGAAGGTTCATCAGGTACTAAAATGCTGTTGGATAACAGTGCACAGTCAAAATCGTCCGGTGGTCAAGCTTATATTGACGTTCAGACAGATATTTACGGTATAGGAGCAGTGCTTTACTATATGATTACTGGTCATGCTCCGGTAAATTCAAAGGCAAATTTTTCCGGAACAACAGTATCGGAGAAACTTAAAAGAATTATTTCCACTGCAATGGCATCAGATCCTTCAAACAGGTATTCGTCGGCTGAGAAAATGAAAAAAGCTCTTGAAGCTATAAATATGCCTACAAAGCATACTTTTAAAGATGATGTGAAAAAAGCAGGGGCAACCAAGGCGATTATTACTGCAGCAATATGTGTACCAATATTTGTGGCTGCAGCTTTTGGGGTAAGCTATGCGTTAAATAACAATGGTGATGCTGATATAGCAGAAGCATCTGTTAATGAATTGACAGTGATAACTTCTGCTGAAACGACTTTACCAGTTACAACAGCAATAATTGAAACAGAAGAAACACAGAATATAAACGAGGATGAACCGGTTAAGGACGGTTTTGTGCGACTTGCAACACATAAATTCCGCATAGACCTTAATAAGGACTATTTTAAGGGCTATAATAATGATTATAATTCACCATTGGATAATTATCTGGATTTTTCATACAGACTTGATGAGGATACTTATTCAAATGTTATGGTAAGGTATGTTGAAGGTTATGCCAAGTCAGAAAGTGGATATAGAAACAGTGTTGTAGATTTTATTACCGATTGGCTTATTGGCGCAAATGCAGACTCAAATGGAAATGAGTTGTATGTTATTGAAGAATATACTGATACCCTTGCAGGACGTGAATGTACGTTTGTCGAATTTAATTCTGTTTCCAAATCTACTTTTGAATACGATATTAACGGTGAAAAAATGACATCATCTTCCAGTATTTGTATAAGCTACCTGACTTGTGGCTTTGTAGATGGTGATGATATATATCTTATTGGTATGTATGGAATGGCAAACGGTGATTATGACAAAGACTGGAACATCTCGCTTTGGGGGACCAAGTACAAAGCCGCATTAAGTAAGCTGGCAGAACAGCTTGAGCTTGAGGATTATCTTGATGAGAATAATATTTCCATTGGAAATAAGACATTTTCTTCTGATATAAAATATCTTGATTTATCAAATATGGAACTTGAGGATGATGATTTGATAAATCTGAGCCTATTCAAAGATGTTGAAAAACTTGATTTGTCAGATAACAAACTTACAGATATATCAGGCATCACTAATTTAAAGAATCTGGTAGAGCTTGATATCAGCAATAACCCTATTAGTCAAATGCCATATCATATGGATAAGCTTGATAACTTGAAGATTCTTAATGCTGCTGATACTAAGATAGACAGTACATATTCTTTGGGGGAAATAAAAAACCTTGAGTACCTTAATTTAAAGGGTACTAATGTGACCATTTTATCTGCCGGTGACAATGCTGTCAACCTGAAAATGCTGATACTTTCTGACAGCGGTTGCAGCTTATATGGAATAGATTCTTTTGAAAATTTGGAAGTTCTTGCTTTGGATGATGTAAGTTTAGACAGTTGGGATCTCCAAAAATTGCAGCCATTGACTAAGTTAAAAAAAGTATATGCAACTAACATCCATTGTTCTGATCCTACAATGTTCAAGAATGTCACAATAAGTGAAGCTCTTTATGTTGGACGTAACAAACTGTCGGATTCTGACATCAAGGAGATACAAGGATACATCGGAAAGGACTGTAAAATATATTCCGACAATGATTATGACCTTGATAATATAGATTATCAGTTTCCCGAAATATCAGAATAAAAGCAACCGTTAGGAAAACTAAGGAGGTCCCCGAATGTCATACACTCTTTACATAAATCAAAAGGAAAAGATAGCCGAATATCCTCTGCCTGCAGTGGATAACAAGCGCATAGGGCTGGATATATCAGATATTTGCGGCTGTACTCTTACGATGGAGATACTGGACGGCGTGTGGAGGCTGCTGTCTGACAGTACTGTTACTATTCTTACAGACAGGGACGGCGGAGCTGTTCAGTATGCAGAGCTGTCGGACGGAGCAGTTATATGGCTTATGTGCAATAACTCAATGTTTGCCGTAATGGCAAAGGAGATCCATGCCGAACAGAACTCGTATTCAAAATATCAGCTTGGGAAGAAGATATCCATAGGAAGAGCTGCGGATAACGACATTGTTATAAATGATGATTTTACAGGCTCCCATCACTGTGTGATAGTCAGTGATAACGGCAGATACGTTCTGTCCGATAACAGCAAAAACGGTACGTATATAAACGGCAGAAGAGTGTCTGCTATGACAGAGCTCCACATATTTGATACGATATATATCACCGGTCATAAGCTCATATTCCTTGGCAGCGTCATAGCGGTATGTGATTCCGACAGCGTTTCTTCAGCGCTGCCTGCGGCGGAGCTTGATGTTCTCACCAATAAGGAACTGCACAGCGACAGCTCTTATTTCTCAAGAGCACCACGCCGCATATGCCCTCTTGATACGGAGACTGTGGAGATCGATGACCCGCCCTCAAAGCAGAAGATGCGTTCTCAGCCGCTGATATTTATAATAGGCCCCTCCGTAACAATGCCCATACCTATTCTTGTATCGGTGGTGGTAAATATAGTTTCTTCGTCATCCTCGGGACACTCGGGAATGATGTACCTTGGAACGGCGCTTTCTGTTATCCTATCGGCTCTGATAGGTACAGGGTGGGCACTTGCTCATCAGATGTACAATAAAAAGCAGCTTGCCGCTGATGAAAAGGAACGTACAGAGGCATATACCAAATACATAGAAAAGAACAAAAAGCTGCTTGAAGAAAAGCAGGAAAAAAACAGAAAGATACTTGAGGAAAATTACCTCTCCTTTGATAAGCTCAGCTATGCGGCAGGGGACGACCTCAGGCTCATATGGAACCGAAATATATATCAGGAGGACTTTCTGACTATTCGTCTCGGACGTGGAAAAATAAAAATGCCTGCACAGATATCCGTTTCAAAGCAGCGCTTTTCCATGAATGATGACCCTCTTTCCGAATATCCCCATAAGCTGCATGATAAGTATGAGCTTATCGAAAACGGAGTATCGGCGGTCAGCCTTTTTAAATATAAGATCATAGGCATTGTGGGAAATGCCGGAAAGCTGCCGCTTATTGTCAATAACATCATATGCCAGACTGCGGCGCTCCACTGCTATACAGATGTCAAGATAGGCTTTATTGCTAACAGCTCTGAAAAAGCGCTGTATTCATGGGCAAAATGGCTGCCGCACACCTTTATGGGCGGCGGCGAGGTGAGAATATTCGGCTTTGATGAAGACACCAGGGCCAGCGCTGTTTACGAGATCGCAGGTGAGCTTCGCAGAAGAACGGAAAATGCAGAAAACAGCAAGGATAAGATCTGCCTGCCGCATATTGTTCTTTTCTGTACTTCTCCCGAGCTTATAAGGAACAGTATCCTCAGCAAATATTTGACTTCGCCCAATTACTTGGGAATAACCTTTGTGCTCATATACGGCAATATAAACAAGCTGCCCAATGAGTGCAGTGCTGTGATAGAAGCATCTGCTGATTTTTCGGGATTTTATTGCCTGAACAGCGAAATAACAGATGAAAACAGGATAAAATTTGATGAGGTGCCCTGCAGTGCGGCAGAGGACTTTGCAAGAAAAATAAGCAGGTTTTATGTAGATGAGACCAGAAGCGGCGTTATTCCTAAAAGTGTGGACTTTTTCGAGATGATAGGCATAGGCAGGACAGAGCACTGGGATCTTATCAGGCAGTATAAGTGCAGCAGATCATATGAGGGCATCAAGTCGTTTATAGGTCTTGGCAGCGGGGGAACTCCTGTTGTGCTGGATATACATGATAAGAAAGACGGTCCTCACGGATTGGTTGCCGGAACTACGGGAAGCGGAAAGAGTGAGACGCTTCAGACCTTTATTCTCAGTATAGCCATGAATTACAGCCCTGAGGACGCAGCCTTTGTACTTATTGATTACAAGGGCGGCGGAATGGCAAATGTATTTGAAGGGCTTCCACATATAGCGGGAATGATAACAAATCTTTCAGATGCAGAGAGCGGAGAGCTTGACAGCGGACTTACAAGGCGTGCGTGCAGCTCTCTGAAAAGTGAGGTTAGACGCAGGCAGGCTGTGTTTAAGGAATATGGCGTGAACCATATTGATGCCTATTCCAGGCTCTACAGAGAGGGCAGGACAAATATCCCAATGCCGCATCTTATAATTATTTCTGATGAGTTTGCCGAGCTGAAAAAAGAACAGCCTGACTTTATTAAAGAACTGGTATCAATATCAAGAGTCGGACGAAGCCTCGGAGTTCACCTTATTCTTGCGACCCAGAAGCCTTCGGGTGTTGTTGATGATGAAATACAGGGCAACTCAAGATTCAGGATCTGCCTCCGTGTTCAGGACAAGCAGGACAGTACAGGTATGATAATGCGTCCTGATGCCGCATTCATAACGGAAGCGGGCAGAGCTTTCCTCCAGATAGGCAATGACGAAATATTTGAGGAGTTCCAGTCGGGATATTCCGGCGGCGAGTATATCCCTCATGATAAGGTAGAATCGGCAGAGGACAGCGAGGCTGCAATGATCGCTATGGACGGCCGTCCGGCAGTTGTACATATCAGAGGAAAATTTGATGGTGACAGAAATTCCGAGATCACTGAAATGGTCAGGTATATTTCCGAAACATCAGCTTCCAACAATATTAAATGTGCAAAAACACTTTGGCTGCCGCCTCTCGGAAAATACATTTATCTTAATGATGAATATGACAGGTACAGCGACGGTATAACAGCGCTTTACGGCATTGCGGATAACTATGAGCAGCAGGAGCAGTTCCCATGCTATATTGATATCGAAAAGTGCGCCAATATAAAAATATGCGGTTCCACAGGAAGCGGCAAGACCACTCTGCTCCAGACTATTCTTGTTTCGATAGTAAAAAAATACTCACCTGAGAGATTTAATTTTTACGTTATGGATTTTTCAAGCAGAACATTCAAGCTCTTTAAAAGACTGCCTCATTGCGGCGGTGTTATTTATGAAGAGGAGAACGATGCTGCTGAAAGACTTATCAGGCTGATTTCCGATGAGATAAGAAAAAGAAAGCGCCTGTTTGAAAAAGAGGATATAGGAAGCTACAGAGAATACATCAAGCTCCATAAGCTCCCGCTGATCGTTATAGCAATAGATAATTTCAGCGGATTTTCCGAAAGATTTGAATCGCTTGAGGAAGACTTTGAAGCTATCCTCCATGAATGTGTAAGGTATGGAATACAATTTATTGTTACCATAAGCAGTATTTCCGATATCAAGTATAAGATACGCTCGAATATTTCCGACTCCATAGTGCTGAGACTGAATGATAAGAGCGATTACAGTGAGTTCCTTGGAAGGCCTACAGATTTTCTGCCGGCTGCTGTAAGCGGAAGAGGTCTTATGTCAGCGGGAAAAACTGTCACAGAGTTTCAAAGCTGCCTGCCTGTTGATGGTGATAATGAATCTGAGCGTTCGGCTAACCTGAAAAAGCTGTTTGCATCACTGTCTGAAAAGTACAGCGGGATCGACAAGGCTGCCCCAATACCGCTTATCCCCAATGATGCTCTGTATTCCGAGCTTCTTGAAAACAATAACTTGTCAGATGCACTTATTGTAGGCTATGAGGCTGAAACAGCACAGCCGTACAGCCTGAGATTTACCGATTTTTATTGTATGTGCATAAGTGATTGTGCATACAGCGGCATAGGCAGATTTATGAGCAATACGATAGCCTATTCCGTAAAAAACAATATCGCTGTGAAGGTCATCAGATGCAATCACAGCATTGATATCAATATTCCCGATGGCGTTGATGTATTTGAGACCAAGGACGATATCTACAGCCTTGCAGAATATCTGACAAAGGAGTTTTCACAGCGCAACAGAGCTGTTCCCTTATGGCAAAAAGACGAAAGAGGCATGACAAGAGATGGGTTCATGGCAGACAGATTCGGAAGAATATTTGTCATTATTGATGATATTGCACAGTTCTGTGACATTATCTATAATGATGCAGGAGCTGAGCTTGTCAATGGATTTATGCAGTTTATAAAAATGGGTAAGGATCACGGAGTGCATTTTTTTGGCGGTTATTCATCGGCAAGAAAAACATACCTGGGTGTTTCGGAGGCGTTCAGAGCAGAAAATCACGGCATACATTTTGGCGGCAGGGTCAATGATCAGAGCGTTCTTAATATTGAGATACCTTTAGCTGAAAAGTTTAAGACTCTTAAATCCAATATAGGTTTCAGTGTGGAATCGGGCAGGGTAGTTACTGTATTTGTTCCGGAGAATAAATAAATGCTTAACGTTTATCTGTTTGAGCCCGATAATGAATACAGAAAAGCAATCTATGACCTTTTTGTCGAATATTCTGTAAAAAGTGATCCAAAGTTCAGCTTTTATGCGGAAAAGGAAATGCGGTCTGAGCTAAATCCAGAAAATACATCTCAGGAAATATCCGTATATATGCTTGATGGACAGCTTGATATAAAAAGCATTTCTCTGAGCATAGCTTTACTTAATCCGCATAATTACATAGTTCTTATAGCGGAAGACATGAAGGAGGTGCTGGCAGACATATCCCCCGAGTATCATATTTCGGGAGTAATTATGAAGCCGGTGGATTACGGGCAGGTCGAATCTGTTCTGAACAGTATTTACACGGATTATCAAAAAATCGGAACGAGAGGCGAGGCACAGTTCAGGTTTAAAATAAGGTCACGTGAATATTGCGTGGCACTCGAAAAAATAATGTTTTTTGAAACACTGAACAAGAAAATGGTAATGCGGACAAGCGGGCAGGCATTTGAATTTTATATGTCATCGGAAGAGGCGATAAGGCAGCTTCCCGACAGCTTTATCCGTATCCATAAAAGCTTCATTGTAAATATGGCGCATATTTCTGTTGCTGACTATAAATCAATGACAGTTACACTGGACGATGGATCTGTTGTTCCGGTGTCAAGGACCTGTAAAAAAGAGCTTATATCAGCAATGGAGAGGAGAAAAGACTTATGATCTCTTATATATTTACAGAACAGGAGCTTAAATACTTATGCGGCATTATGAAAACTGATGTTTTGCCGCTGCACATGATAAACGGCAGCGAGATAAGTGCCAGTGAATGCCTGAATGCAAAGCGTTCCCTTGAAGAAAAAGGCTTTATAGAAATTAAAAATGAGCTTTGTGTGATAAATAGTGTAATTGCATTCCTGTTTCGGGTCATGGCTTCCGCAGAACGTATATTTGTGGGTAACGGCAATACAAAATTCACAGCATTTATAGGTAAATGTTCTGTACTGCTTAGTGAGAGCTTTGGTCAGTTTGTGCTGTCTCCTTTTGAGAATGAAGTTCTTTTGGTTTCATATCTCAGGGAGAATGGCTTGACCGAATGGTCAGATATCAGATTGGAGTGAACTTATGAAAAAAATATTTGTTGAGATCATTTGTCCTGCACTTTCGGAAAAATTTGAGTTCAGGATATCAAAAAATTTGCCGGTTGGAAACGGACTTGAAAAAATAATTTACGAGCTGCGGTGTTATGCTCAGAACAGCGAATTGTTTTCGGGAAGTAATGTGCATCTTATAAGTAAAAAGACGAACATGGTGCTTAATGAGAATATGACCTTTACCGAAAACGGCATTTGCAGCGGTGATACTCTTATGATCATTTAAGGAGAGGTTTATGAGAACAAAATCAAGTAAAAATCAGATCATAGCCGCATTTGCGGCGCTGGCAGTTATTATTGCTGCGGCTGTTATAATAAGCGCTGTTGTATCTGATGCAAATTTCAATGAAGATCATGCAGCAGACATCGCAGAAGCTGAAACGGAAACAGAAACGGAAACCGCATCTGCTGCTGATATGGCAGATGTGACGATATCCGAAACATATTTGACTGCTGATACATACATATCTGAAGCGACCACTGTGACCGAATCGGAAACAACTGAAAAAATAAGTGAGACCGCTCTTGCAGCCACAGCTTCGGAAAGTATAACGGAAACTACCGCTGATACCGCCTATGAAACTGCCGTGGCGACAACCACTGCAGCGGTGACACATGAGAATTATGCAGCTGAATATTCTTCAAAGTTCGATATGGGCAGTGAAAAATATTATAATGCTTTTGCAAAGGCTTTGACAGAGCATGATTACGATGCACTTGCTTTTCTTGACGATGATACCGGCGGAGCTGCATCATTTAAGCATCTCGATGATGTGATGATCTCAGACTATTCCGCAGAAGTCGTTAAAAACAATGAGTATGAGCCTGAGAGCGGTAAAATAACACTTAACATAACACAGAGCAATGACGAACTTTTCCCTGTTGGCAGGCATGAGTACTATATTTATCTGGAAGATGGTATGTTTGAATGGCTGGACTTCAGACCGTACGGTGATGACGTCGAAGATGATTACGATCAGCTGGATTATGCAAGCGCTGATCTGGCTGCAGCTCTCGGATACAAAAGCTACAGCACGGCTCAGCTTGCAGATGTGGCTTATACTCCCGAATTGATACATACGGTATATCATGCAGTTCTTTCAAATGAAAACGGTTATTCTGCTGCCGAGCTGAACGATAAAATAAAAAGCTTTTTTGGTTCGTCCAATGATCTGAGTGAAGAAATACTGACCCAGCTGTGGTGCCGGGACGGACGATATTTCAAAGGCTGCGGTCACGGCGGGCTGAATTATGAGCATGACTGCAAGAGCGTAAGCGAGAACAGGGACAGCGGGGAGATCACTCACGATATATGGTTTTATTCCGATCTGGCTCATCTTAATGTGAGCAAAAAGATCAGATTTACTTATATTGTAAGTGGAGACAACTATATGCTAAGATCTATAGACTGTTATTACTCCGCTGAGACCGATGTTATGGCAGAATAACTGATACAGGCATTGATATTGACCGTTTACTCCAAAAATACTGCATTTTGTCAGCCTATGCACACAGCTTTGAAAATTAGATATATAATTAAATCAAGATAAGCACGGAGGTGAGATGATGGCTGAGAATATCCATAACTGGGACATACAGACATTAGATCAGATGAAAACAGAGATAGATAATATCATCGGTATCCTTACCGAAAATGAAAATCTTCTTGAAAGCCAGGGCTTTGAGCTGCTGGGAGACTGGCAGGGACTGGCAGGAAGAAAAATTATGCTTGTTACTGCGGCAAATGCAGGTGAGATATCGGGACTTATAAAGGGTTACACATCTCTTCGTGATGAGCTGAACGATATTATTACCAAATGCTATGAACCGTGTGAAAATGAAATAAAAGCCAAAGCAAACAAGCTTCTTACTTGTTGTTAAGTCGGGAGGTGTTTAAAATGTCTAATATGTTGGGAGAATTGCTCGGTGCAGCAATGGCCGGGATTTCAGTTGAAAAGATCAAATTTGATCCTGATAAGGCTGCAACAGTATCGGATAAGCTGGGACGTATATCAGCCGCTGTTGAAAATTCTGTAACACAGCTTGAGGGGCCGATGGCGGAAGCTCAGCCAGTATGGACAGGTCAAGCGGCGGAAAATTTCTTTGCCGAGCTAGAAAAACTTGTTCAGGAGACCCGTGATATTGCCGAAAAGGTAAATCTTAATAAGCAGCAGCTGGATCAGGCGGCACAGATACTCAGGGCAGGCGATGAAAAAGCATCTGCCGATGTCAGCAGCCTTTCGGTTTCAAATACATTTATATATTGATGCTGATTGCAGGACTGAAAGGAGGATGACACTTGGCCACAATAAAATACAATTACAGCAATGTTCAGAAATGTGCTTATAAGGTACGCAGTGCTGCCGACACCATCGGTGAGCAGGTAGGAAGGTTGGATTCCGTTATAGCAGAGGTTCAGGCGGGCTGGACAGGAGCGGGAGCAAATGAGTATATTTCTTTTTTGCAGAATATCCGAAAAAATATTTCTGACAGAAGCCAGAATCTTCATACCATTGCGGATGAAATGCTGTATTCCGCATCCCAGGCTGAACAGGCGGATATTCAGGCCTCAAAGGCTTTGGATACAAATTCCGCATCATCTGCTCATCATGAGCAGGATTACTGCAACCCGGGAAAAACTGTTGATAACAGGATCACAGAGCGCAAAAGAGCTAAAGGCAAGTAACTTGATCAGTTCAATACGGCAAACGCCGTAAATAATAAAGGAGATGTTTTTATGCCAAAATTTGAAATTACCCCGGAACAGATGGTTCAGATCGCAAATGATCTTAAAACAAAGATCGAAGAATGGAACACTTCAGTAAAAATGATATATTCATATCATCAGCAGCTGGAAGGCAGCTTTGAAGGTACTGCAAAGGCTGCGTGGGACAAGAGAATGGAAGAGGATCTTCCCAAGTACAATAAGCTTTCAGAGATCATGGCAGAGTATGCGGCATCAATAAATCAGTCTGCTGTAACTTATAATAAGGCTGACGCTGAAGCTGCAGATGTGATAAAGCGCTGAAAATAAGAAAGGCAGGTAAATATTATGGCAGAATCATATATAATCAAGGCGAGCACAGAGGAGATACGTGCTGTTACGGACAAGCTTGAAGCTGAAAAGAACAAGATGGAGAGCATTATGAATGATATGCACTCCAAAGTAAATGATCTTCAGAACTATTACAAGAGCAATGCAGGAACAGAGTTTATTACCAAGTATGAAAAGGTGTCCAAGGACATAAACGGCTGTCTGGAAAATCTTCAGAATCTGCTGACAGGTCTGAGAAATGCTGCAGGAATATTTGAGCCTGCAACAAGCAAGGACGATGCTGATGTTAATAAGCTCAGCGACTCTGCGGTATTTATAAATAAGTAACATAAGAATTGGCAGGCTGTGCGGCAGTGCTGCACGGTCTGCTTCAATACTGACTGAAAGGCGATATGTATAAGATAAAAGCTGATACGGATCAGATACGATACTTTTCATATGAGCTCAAAGCGGTATGCAATGAGCTTATGTTTGTATATGAAAGGATAAAAAATACTGATCTTATTATCGAGGATAATGTAGGTTTCGGTTGTAAAAAACAGGTGCAGGACTATTATAATGAGATCTTCAAAACCGAAAAAGTGATTGAAAAACTGTGCGATCTTATAGAGAAAACCGAGCATGTAGCTGAGATATATACTATCGCAGATGAAAACTGCCTTAAAAACGTAAGGCAGCTGCCTGTTCTGATTCATGGCAATATTTCCGGAAACGGGCTAAACAAAGGGTATCTTACCGGCAGTCATGTTGATGATGCGGCTGTGGGTCATGCTTTGTGTAATGGATTTTTTGAAGGCAATAATGTTATGAATGAGGACTGGATCATAGAGCTTATGTTAAAAAGCAATATATCGAATGGGGAGGAGATCATATGAGCAGATTTCATTTTGATGAAAATGTTATGGAGAATGCAGCTGCATCATTGAAAGCAGTCAATCAGGAACTTGGCGGCTGCCTTGTGGAGCTTACGCTGATAAAAACCGTTGTTCAAAAAGAAAAAGGATATAACATAAATGAGATTTGTAATAAGCTTGGAAACGAGAATGATAAGCTTAAATATTGTTGTGAAAGAACTGTTGAGGGTGCGGAAGAAATAAACCAAATAAAAAGCATAGTTGCACAGTATGATAATAAGACAATTTATGTAAGGTCAGAGGTTGTACAGTATGTTGAAGCTCATTCGATAAATAATAGATATCAGGATCCCTTCTTTAAATACACTACGGCTAACAGTGATATTGTTGAAAAATATATTTATAATAACAGATGGGAATTCGTGTGGGCCCAGTCTTATGATGCGTTCTGGGCAACGCTTACAAGAGGAGGATATGAACAATCGATAGTTTATGAATCACTTCGTTCTGTTATTGACTCCCTTAATCCGGATAATTCAATTCAAAACCAATTAGCCGGAATTTTAAATAAATACGATTTAAATGAAATAGAAAGCAATGTAAATTTGGCTAAGGAAAAGGTAGATGAATTGATCAATGTAGATGGTCTGTCAGATTTGGTAAAATATTTAAAAGAAGCCAAATTTGATATTAAGATTATAGCAATACTTGCAAGCGACTATTCTATAAATCTGGAATATCTTGCTTCATTGGAAAGAACATTGAAAAGCACGGGAATGGATACCGAGGTCCTTAATAAAGTTATGTCTGCCATGAGAAACGATTATCAGAACAAATATCTTGATGCTGTTAAGCAAATGTCGGTTCAGGCAATTAAATCATTGAGTGAAGAAGCTTTAAAAGCATATGTTCCCGGCGGGGAACTGGTGATGAGTATCAAGAAATATTCGGATATTTATATGAATATCAATGATGGAGGAAAGACCATGGACTCCCAAAAAACATTTGTCGCAATGCAAACATATTCGGCTAATGTTTCAGCATCACTTGAGAAATTGGGAAATAAAATTGCAAGCGGTGACTACACACAGCAGGACCTGGCTGATTTTAAAAATATGTTTGAACTGGCAAAATCAATGCGTGTAAAAATGTATGAATCGGCACTTGATTTTACTGCCGGCGAGGAAAAAGCAACCTGTGAAGAAGCATTAAATTATTATAAAAACTTAACAATGTAAATCAAAGGGTTAGGGGGAGCGTATGAGCAGATTTCATTTCGATGAAAATGTTATGGAGAACACTGTATCCGGGTTAAAGACGGTCAATCAGAATATCGAGAATAATCTTCTTGTTCTGAGAAATGCAGGGTCTGATATCCGTAAAGAGCAGGGTTATGGGATCAATGCGATATACAGCAAACTTTCTGCCGAAAATCAGAAACTTATTGAGTTTTGCAACATCCTTGGCACAGGTATAGCTGAAACCGAAAACATAACGGAAATTGTAAACAGATATGCAAAATCGGCCAACGGTACAGGTTCTTCCTTTGTTGATAGGGTGAATAAAATACTGAGCGATGAAAGAACTGCTATTAACAGTGTTTTGCACGGCGACAAAGATGATGACGAAAATGGAGGCGTATGCCCTCCTAATCATGGTACTGCCGAAGTTGAACAAAATAACGCTGCTTCTTCCTATAATCAGGCAACAGATCAGAGAACTGGAAAAAGCGAATGGTTCACCAGAGAAGATGGAAAACTTGAAAAGCCTATAAACAACAATACCCATGTGATCGTCGATGCGGAAACTGGCGGACATGATTATTATCTGCTTGCACCTGCATATGATCTTTTTGGTAGGTGGAATAGTGGATTTGTTCAGTCAAGAAGAGATGGCGATCCTTACGGTTGGTTCCAAAGTGATTATCAATGTGTAGCTACAGCACAGGCGACGACTTCAGTTTATAATGGCGCAGATGCCAAAACATCCACACCACATGCGTTTTATTCGGGTAGCGATTATTGGCTTGGATATTCAGGTGAAGCTGCAAATTGTCAGTGGAGCGGATATGGAAAGCTTAGTGTTGAAGAGTTTATGAGTTATATAAAAGGAAATCTGGGGAATGGAAAGGCAACCACTATCTATGCTCATAAGAATAATAATTATGAAACCGGGCACGCTGTCACCGTTGTAGGCTATACCAATGGTGGTAATGCTATTGATGATTTACTTGTGGTTGATCCGTGGAGCGGACATACATATCGGCTTGGTGATTTCTTAAACGGTAATAATGGCTACAATGGTTATTATTCAATTGATTATTCCAGCTAAAAGGGAGAAATATGAACAGGATCTTTGCTTTAATTGCTTCATTTTTATTAACGCTTGGCTGTTTGTGCAGCATAACTGCAAATGCCGCTGAGTACGCAAACATATCAGATGTCAATGTGTCTGAAAATAAGGTATCAGCATACATAACAGCCCCATCTTCCCCCACATCTGCCCAGCTTGGTACATACCCCTGTGAAATATTGTCGGTCACACCTGTGGGTGAGCTTCCCTCTGATACTCTTATACTGGTGGATACATCCGGATCCATTCCTGCGGATATACGTCAAAAGACCAAGGATCTTATTATGGAGCTTATTGACCAAAAGCAGGAAAATGAACGGTATTCCATTGCTTCATTCGGCACGGAGATAAATGTTCTCTGCGATTACACATCAGACAGATATGATCTGGCAAAAGCTCTTGAAGGACTGGATTACAGCGAAAAATATACTTATGTTTATTCCGTTCTTGATAAGGTGCTGGATAATGACAGAGATGATTTTTACAGGATAGTCATGATCTCGGACGGGGTAGAAAACAGCAGGGACGGCATAACCTATGATGAGATCTTGAATAAGATATCTTCGGGGCATTGTCCCGTTTATACGGTAGGGATTGAAAACGGAAATCAGGAAAGTCTGAAAAAGCTGTATTCATTTTCAAGAAATTCTTATGCCGAAAGTGCTGCACTTACAAATGAATCGGATATATCACAGATATGCGATACGGTCAATTCATCAAGAAATTTTATTTGTGTGGAAGTATCGGTGCCAGATGAGGCTGCAGACGGAAGTGTAAGATACCTTAAGATCAGCGGTCAGGATTATGAATGCGGTGCTGATGTGCGTATCCCTGCAAAAGAAGCGGTCACAACATCAGCTGTCACTGAAACCGAAAGCGTTACAACGAGCATATCAGAAACTGAACCGCAGCAGAACATGACTGATCTGAATAGCGGCAGTGAAAAACAAGGTCATTCAATATTGCCTTTGATAGTCTCAGTATCGGCAGTTATTGCAGCTATAGTTGTTCTTATAAAAAAGCCGTGGGGAAAAAACAAAAACACTTTTTCAGAGAATGACAGCAATAAAAATGATGCTGTGACACGGCAGGATGTTATAAAAGATGATGATGTAATGATTATGCTTACGGATGTTGACTCTCCGCAGCGCAGTTATCGCTGTGCGGTGGGAAATGGGGTCACCATAGGGCGTGATTCCTCACAGTGTACAGTTGCTTTGGAGCATGACGGATATATTTCCCGCAAGCATTGCCTTATATACCGTGAGGGTGAGCAATTCTTTATAGAAAACTACAGTCCCAATAATGTAGTTATCAATGACAGAACGGTGATATGCAGATCATCAGCGGAGGAACATTCAGGTGAAAATACACTCATTCTGCTTGAGCAGTCTGCAAATAAAGCTGAAATAATGGATAATGACATAATACGCATAGGACATACCAGATTGAAATTTAATATTATTGAGGATAATCACAATGGAAATAAGCTATGACCTTTTCAGTGAGATCGGATTATGCAGGAAAATCAATCAGGACATGGTCACAGCTCATGTGAGCGATAATGTCTCTGTATTTGCGGTCGCAGATGGAATGGGCGGCCATTCTGAGGGCGAATACGCCAGCTCACAGGCAGTAAAGGCAATAGATGATCTGTGGCTTGAGCTTTGCGAAAATCAATACAGTATTCAAGCGGCGGTTGATCTTGCCGTGTCTGCGATATATAAAATAAATCGTGAGATACAGCAATACAGCAGGGAAAAGAACATTATATGCGGATCAACACTTTCAGTGCTTATTATAATGAATGACAGCTATGCGGCAATAAATATCGGAGACAGTCCGATATTTTATGCTGACCGTTCGGGATTTATCCATATTTCCAATGAACACAGCCTTGGGCAGATGAAGCTGAAAAGCTCACCATCAGAAAAGATAACCCCCGATCCTAAGAGAGACGGCCGCCTTGTTCAGGCTGTAGGCGCTGTTGAACGGATATATCCGTATGTAAGAACAGGGCAATTAGTCGGTACGCAGGCGTTTTTGATTTGCTCGGACGGAGTGAGCAAGCTTTTGGCTCCGCATACCATCTCTGATGACCTGAAAAGGGTCGCAAAAGGAAAAGCAACTAAAGACTTCCTTGATTCTTTGAAGGAAGAGGTTTACTGTAATGGAGCAACGGATAATTTATCGGCGGTGGCTGTTTACGTAAAGGACAGTTTGAATTATGGGAAAAAAATTAAAGCTTTTTATGCAATAATCGCCCTTTGCATAATTGTAATGCTTGCTTTTGGCGGTATAATGCTGAAACTGCTGTTAAATACGTGATCAAAAAGGAGTCCATAAAATCAATACATTTGTTTGCATTATCGAATCGGGTAAACACTGTTTACCCGATATGTGAATCCCGAGGCTTAGAACCTGTCTTCATAAGAAATGTGTGCGGATTTTCGAGCATAATTTTGTTGCAGAGTAGGCAAAAATCCGCAGGCGGGCTTTCGCCCGGCAAGGATTTTTAACGCAGTCTGCGGCAAAATTTGCCGAAAAGACGTGCGCATATGCTTGTGAAGACGGGTTCTTATACAAATTAAAAACATTTGAATTCCCCGGCGCTTACAATATTACGGTATATAATAATACCAGCAGCACGTACACCTGCTTACAGTTCAGATAAGAAAAGTATGGCTCCTTTTCTATGCTCGCTAAGTATTGTTCAGCATCATTACTGTGGACATCCAGTTGATATCCACTTTGCGGAATTTCTTGCTTTTTCAATGTCCGATCGTCATGTCCGAATCCAATCAGACACAACCAAAACACACTCTACACACAATATAAACACAACATACTCCTCAAACCTTATCATCCAGCCCGCTCAGATCTATCTCATATTTCATCTCTCTTACAGCGTCATTTTGGCGGTAAAACGTTATCATGTACCAGGGCAGATAACGGACATCTCCCGACTGCAGATTGCCTTTGCAGAAAACCGTCGAGTTTCCGAAATGCCAGCCCTCAACAGACCTTATCCTGTCAAGAGCATTGTGCTTTTTGTAGTCATTTCCCGATTTGACCTCGATAAGCTCAGCGTTCATGCCGTTCTTTACAACAAAATCCACCTCGCCGTATTTCTTGGAATCGTAATAATACAGCTCAAAGCCCTTGCTTTTCAGCTCCTGTGCTATCACGTTTTCAAGAATGCTGCCCAGATTTATCTCCACATTGCCCTGCAGGATATCAAACTGTATGTTCTCCATGCAGGAAGCGCAAAGCAGTCCCGTGTCTCCCATAAAAAGCTTGAAAAGGCTGTGCTTGCTGTTGAGCGAAAGGGGAAGCTGCGGCTCGGTCACATTGTAGCAGGGGAGAGCCACCCCTGCGTCTGATATCCACTCAAAGCTGTTTTCATACCGCAGCTGCCGACCGTTCTTATCCACCTTTGTGAGAATGAACCGCCTGTTTTTGTCGTTGAGCTGCGAGGGGATACTGTCGTATATGGCAGTTATTTTTATCTTGTCATTTCCCTCCGCATACTGGGAAATGTCCAGCCTGTACAGCTCGGTTATCTCACGCTGCTTGCGTATCACCTGACCTATGTCATGGGTATTTACATAGCAGCTCACCGCCTCGGGCATTCCGCCAACCACGATATAGCTGTAAAACAGCTTGAGCATTGTGTCATGCACCGACGGGGAAACGGGCAGGTCATCTTCATAGCACCTGCGCAGATGATCTATAGTCTCACGGCGCACGCCGTTGGCGGTGATATATTCCTCAAAATCCATGGGATACATATTATAGATCTCTTCATAGCCCACGGGATAGGACTTTACACGCTTGAGACGCACGCCCAGCAGCGAGCCTGTTTCAATGTAATCGAACCTGCCGTCCTCCACGAGAAATTTTATGGCTGTCCGTGCATTGGGGCACTCCTGTATCTCGTCCAGAAGCACCAGTGTCTTGCCCGGCTCCATGGGCTTGCGGAGGTATGCGGTGAGATTTGTGATGACCGTATCTGCGGAAAGGTCGCCCTCAAATATTTCCGCCGCACGCTTATCGGATATGAAGTTCAGCTCAACGAAATTTTCGTAGTATTCCTGCCCGAACCGACGGACAAGAGTGGTCTTGCCTATCTGCCTTGCGCCTATGATGCACAAAGCTTTTTTTGACGGGCTGTTTTTCCACTCCACCAGCCTGTCCCATGCTTTTCTTTTCAGCATATTTACCACCTCACGCATTAGTCTGTGCTTTAATTGTAACATTATTCGTGAGTTTAGTCAAGGTATTTGTAACATTTTTCTGAGGTTTGAGATGGAGTGTGTAACATTTTTCCAAGGCACAACATCTGAATTTCAGGGCTTTTAGGAGAAAATACTGGGGTAATTACGCATAAGTTTAATTATGCGTAATTAGTACCCGCAGCTATCCTCATACAGCCAGCATAAAATATCAATATTTTTTCTGTATCTGCTTTCTGTAATCCGTGGGCGAAACGCCGGTGTAAGCACGGAATTTCTTGCTGAAATACAGCATATCCGAAAACCCCAGCGCATCGGCGGTCTCTCCCACCGACATCAGCGTGGAGCGCAGTAAGTGACAGGCACGCTTCATTCTTGCGGCATTGTGATACTGACCCATGGAGATACCCTTTTCCCGCTTGAACTCCGCCGCAAGCCTGCTGTAGCTCAGATAAAAATGCTCGCTTATGAGCGCCTGAGAAAAATCCCTTTCGGTCTGAGTATCAAGGAAAGCACATATTTTGTCCGATACGCTTTCATCATTCGGCTGCTCCGAACAGATGCGGATAAGGATATCATAAAACTGCGAATTGGTGCGGAGCCTGCTCAATTTATCCGAGCTGTGAAAGGTCTCGCACAGCTTTAAAAGCTTTTCCTCGATAATGCTTCCCGAAAGTCCGCTCATTTTCTTCGGAAGATAGATTTTCCCGCTGGTCTGTCCCTCGTTCAGCGTAAAATGAACATACACCCAGCGGGTGCCTCTTAAAGTCTCGTATTTTCCGAAATGGCGCAGCCCTTTTTTCAGAAACAAAAGCTCCCCTGCACCTATCTCATAGTCAATGTCACATTCCGTAACGTACATCATTCCGTCGGTGACATATATCATGTCATTAAAATCAGCCGTTCTGTCCATATGACGGAAGTTTTCCGTCGCCGTGAGCATATCGCAATCGGACACAAGCGGCAGGTCTGTTTCAGCTATTGATATATCGGCAATAATATTTTCCATATTATCAGAAATTTTCTCCATTTATAAAGTTTAGTTACAGTATTATAATACATATAGAGCCAAAAGTCAACAGGAGGGCAAACCTTATGAAAACACAGAAGCAGATACCCGTCACCTCATACAAGGCCTCGGGATTTATGGAAAAATATCAGAATATCGTCCATGCCGAAGTTATCCCATATCAGCACAGCGTGTTGTGGGACAAGCTTGAGGGAGTGGAAAAAAGCCACGTAGCGGCGAACTTTATCAATGCCGCAAAGGCTCTCAGAGGAGAGGACGTCGGCGACGGCTTTTACGGAATGGTCTTTCAGGACAGCGACGCTTACAAGTGGCTTGAAGCTGCGGCTTATGCCATTGCCGACAAGCCCGATAAGGAGCTTGAACAGCAGGCTGATGAGCTTATCGGCATCATCGCCGATGCCCAGGACAAGGACGGCTATCTGAACACGTACTTTACCGTAAAGGACAAGGAAAAGCGCTGGACAGATCTGCTTGAGGGCCATGAGCTGTACTGTTCTGGACACCTTATCGAAGCCGCCTGTGCCTACTATGAAGCAACGGGCAAGCGCAGTCTGCTGAACATTGCGGTAAAAAATGCTGAATGTATATACGACCGTTTTATCGCTCAGAAGCATGAGGGTATCCCGGGACACCCGGAGATAGAGCTTGCACTCCTGAGGCTGTACCGCCTTACCGGAAACAGGCATTTTCTGCGGCTGTCGGAGCATTTCATAAACGAGCGAGGAAAAGCTCCCGACTTCTGGGCAAGAGAAGCCGAAAAGCGCAGTTGGAGCGTTTGGAACAGCGACCCATGGGACAATGATTACCGCCAGAGCGCAAAGCCTGTCCGTGAACAGACCGAAGCCACAGGCCATGCCGTCCGTGCGGTGTATCTTTACACAGGAATGGCAGACCTTGCCTCCGAGACCGATGACAAGGAGCTTTTTTCCGCCTGCCGCCGTCTGTGGGAAAACATCGTCCGCAGAAAAATGTACATAACCGGCGGTATCGGCTCCACCGTTCAGGGCGAGGCTTTCACCGTTGACTATGACCTTCCGCCCGACACCGCATACTCCGAGACCTGCGCAGCCGTGGGGCTGATATTCTTTGCGGAAAAGATGCTTGAAAACGACATAAACGGCGAATACGGCGATGTTATGGAGCTTGCTTTTTACAACACCGTCCTTGCGGGAATGCAGCTTGACGGCAAGCGGTTTTTCTATGTAAATCCTCTTGAAGTCGATGAGGGCATTTCGGGAAAAGCGGCGGGCCACCGTCATGTGCTCCCCTCCAGACCCGGGTGGTATGCCTGCGCCTGCTGCCCTCCCAATGCGGCAAGGCTCATCGGCTCCATCGGCAAATATGCCTATGGCGAAAAGGGCGGCACTGTTTTCTGCCATCTTTTCGCTGCGGGAAAAGTAAGCTTTTCAAACGGCATTCAGCTTGAATGTATCACAGACTATCCTTATGATATGAGGGTAAAATATATCATATCGGGCAGCGGCAGGGCAGCTGTGCGCATACCCAAGCGGAGCAGGAGCTTCACCCTCGAAGTCAACGGAAAAGAGGTCTCCGCCACTCCCGAAAACGGATATATTTACATTGACCTGAGCGGAAAAGCGGAGATAAAACTCACTCTGGACGGAACTCCAAGATTTGTAAGGGCATCAAACAAAGTGCCGAGGCTTACGGGAATGACGGCGCTTATGCGGGGGCCTCTGGTTTACTGCTTTGAGAGTGCCGACAACGGCGATGTGCGGTCGCTGCGCATTGACAGGAGCCAGACTCCCTCTGTGGGAGCATTTGAGCCCGAACTTCTCGGCGGAACGGTAAAGCTCACGGCAAAGGCATTCCGCACAAGTGACTGTGATGACCTTTACTGTGACGAAGCGGAAACTCTGACCCCCTGCGACGCTGTCGCTGTCCCCTATTACACCTGGGGCAACCGCGGCGAGGGTGATATGAGGGTCTGGGTGAATACTGTGAGGTGAATGATGAGGCACAGGATAGGCACAGGCAATATATTGTGTTTTGCCTGTGTTTATATTGTGCCTCACATACATATCAGAACGATCACTGTCTTAATGGTTCTTTTCATATCTGATGAATATAAGCTAAGGCTACTGCAAATGAAATGCAGCAGCCTTATTTTTTACCACATTGGACTTATAAGACCTCGCAAAATAATTTAAAAAATGATTGAATATTGTTGATAATTTGTGCAAAATGTTGTATAATGTAAATAAAAAAGCTTTGTAAATACAAATTTCTGGTTTGAATGAAATCAGATATCAATTATAATTTAATAGAATTTACGCTTTTATATGAAAAATTAAAGATATGAAATATATTGCTTACTGTTGGTAAAAATCATGCCTATAGTAAATGTTTTTAAGGAGAACAATCAATGACTTATGATGAAATGAACAGCTTTATTCTCAACTATATCAAAAATGACATAACAGGCAGAGCTATTATGCTTACCGGCGAATGGGGTTCGGGAAAAAGCTATTACGTCAAAAACACCCTGAAACCTTTTCTTGAAGATAATGAAGCCGACAAACATAAATGCGTTATAGTATCACTCTACGGTCTTTCTGATATTTCTGAAATCAGCAAATCAATATATATAGAGCTGAGAACTATCAAGAAAGTTTCTTCATCTGAAACAGAAACCACCGCTAAAGCTGTGGGAAAAATCGTATGCAAGACCATATTAAACGGCTTGGTCGGCAAGATTGGTTTTGATATAGGAAGTATCAATGATAAGGATCTGCAGGAAATATATGAATCTGTGGATCTGACAGGCAAACTGATTGTTCTGGAAGATATAGAGCGCACCCAGATAGATATTATTGAACTTCTCGGCTATATCAATAACATGTGCGAAAATGATGGCGTCAAGGTTCTGCTTGTCACAAACGAAAGCGAGTTGATTACAACATACGAAAAAAGTGATGACCAAGGAAAAACAACAAAATACTATACCGATTCTGCTAAAGCTTACAAACGAGCTAAAGAAAAAACAATCGGCGATACTATTTGTTTTAATTGCGATTATGAAAAAACCATACCGCAAATTATAGACTCTTTCGGAATATTCATGCAGAGATACAATACAGATGAGTACGCCGCTGATATTCGTGATTTGTTTTTCCATATGGGTTCTTATAATTTAAGAGCATTTATTTACTGCTGCCAGAAGGTTAAAGAAATCATAATGTTCATTGAAGATGACGGCACTAAAATTAAAAATGAGATAGAAGAAATCATATTCTACGGATGTATAGCATTTACCCAACGTCAAAGTAAAGGTGATGATTTGCAATTTGAAAGAAATACATATTTATCAGCTAAACTTGGTTTGAATGAACAATATCCTTTGTTTCGATTTTGCTATAATTATATAGTCTATCAATTTCTATCAAAAGACGATATTAAGAAGTCCATTTATTATTATACAAATTACCATAAAAATGGAAAATGGAACTCCGGACGTGATAATGATTTAAAAATTATAAGGAATTTTATTGTAAAAACCGATAAGGAAGTAATTGGGGCTATTCAACACATACCACAGAAAATTAATGCCAAAGACATACCCTACTGTGATTATGGCGTTTTAATGAATTATCTTATTGCTATAAAATATGATGCAGGCATTGATTTTGATATTGCAACCATTGAAAACATTATTATCGATCGCTTGAAAAATGCACCTGATGAAATAACCATCGAATCATTATTTAACTCTGGTTACAAACTGCATAACGAAGACGCTATAAATGCTTTTATATGTATCAAGCAAAGAATGAAAGATGCTTTAGATATCACAAATTCTCTTGCTTTTCCTTATGATCCTGAAAAAGTGATTGATTTTTACAGCAATAACATAAAAAAACTGGAAGAAAATATTCATACAAAAGGATTTGCACACACCTTAGATATAGATCGTTTCATTAACATGTTAAAGAATTGCTCATCAGCTCAGATAAATAAAATTTGTTCTTTGTTCTTAGATTTATATCAAGATCAGCATTACACTCAAATATTGGAAGATGATGTATTCGCACTTAATGAATTAAGTGATAAACTCTCTGCGTTATTGCAATATGATCAATATGATAACATACAAAAAATGCAGATGTTATTTTTCAATAAGAATATAAATGACATTATCCTCGCCTTTAAAAATTAAAAAATCAAGACAATATCCCATTTTCAATGACCTATCTGCCCCGATATTTTATGATGATAGCCGTAATAATCAGAAATCAATGCTCACACAACCTAAACACAAGCAAAACACACTCTACACACAACATACCTCATACTAATCACCAATAAAACTATAGACAAAAAATCTTCGCATAATCCACACACGCAAGATTATGCTCGATTTTTTGTAAAGTTTTTAATTGGTGCTTAGTATCAACTATCATACGGATCAAGTATCCCACGGAAGCAGTTGAAAGCGGGATAATAGTTGAGCTGAACACCCTGACCGCTTATCTTTCCGTTTCTGTTCTTGATGACAATGAACTCCACCTCTCTGGGGTCCTTTGCCTTGGCGGTATTTATGTCAAACTCTCTCTCCCCTGCCCCCTTGAGCTGGAGACCTATAAGCACGTCCGAACCGTATTCTATGGCTCCCGATTCCTTGAACGCCGCCATGTTTATCTTTTCGGAATAATTCTGCCTGTTAAGAGAAGATACCGCTATAACGGGGATATCAAAATCCCTGGAAAGCTGCTTTAAGTATGTGATGTTGCGGTCGGTCCTCTGCTTGTCCGTGACCCTGTCATCATCGCAGCTCAGTATCTGCAGATAGTCGATGAACACCACAGGGTGCTTGTTGCCCGTGTATGCAATGTGATCCTTTACCTTGCTGCGTATGTCGTCAACGGAAATATTTCCGATACCCTCATAAATGAAAAGATGCTCCGCATAGCTTTCGTATGCCCTGAAAGCCGTTTCGATAACATATCTTTCTGTCTGAGTATAGCCCTCGTATCTTCTGCCGTTCAGGATATTAAGACTGCTTTTTGCATTGGACATATCCAGCTTCTGACGGCGGCACACGCCGAAGGTCTCACGGCTGATGCTCTTTGCCATAAGGTCGAACCTGCTCTGCTCCAGCGAGAAAAACAGCACGTCTGTCCCCTTCTTTGCCAGATTGTCCGCCACCTGAAGAGAAAACGTGGTCTTTCCCAGACTGGATACCGCACCGATGATGTACAGCCCCGTGTATATCCCGCCGCCGATCTCCGTATCCACCTGATAAAATCCCGTGCTCAGCGCAGGGCGATCGGCATTCTTTTTTATGTAGTCTTTAAGGTCCCCCATGGCGTGAAAAACGCTGGTTCGCATGTACTGCTCACGCTGCTCATCGGCAGGCCCGCCCGCCTGCACTGCCCTTTCGGAAAGCTCCGCAACAGCGGCTTCCAGCCCCTTGGGGTCGTTTATGAGCCTGTCATTGGGGTCGTGATATTTTCCCGATACCGATGACCCGTCAATGAAGGCGATCCCCCTTGACCTGAGAGCCTCCGAAAGCTTTTCGGCCGCCGCCCTTCCGGCCTCATCGTTGTCAAGAGCAAGTATGAGAGGCACCGAGGGCATCACCCTGTCAAAGGCAGCCGTCAGCAGATTTATGTTTGAAACTCCCCCCATGGCCGCAGCCTGACCGCCGCACTGTATCAGGCTCATGGCATCAAAGCAGCCCTCGGTGATGAACAGAGGCTTTTCCTTTTCATATTCCAGCGCAGCGCCGTTAAATATATTGGAGCGTCCGTGCTTTCTGCACTTGAAGTTTGCCTTTTTCTTGGAGTTGGGAGACACATCGGTGTTCCTTGCCTCATAGGTGCTTTGGGAGGTGGGAATGATGACAGCCTTCCAGCTGTATTTTCCCGTGCCCTCGGAAAATTTCGGGTCATATCCCAGCCCGAACCTTTTTACGATCCCGGGAGATATGCCCCTGCGTGAAAAGTAGTCCGTCTTGCCCGCCATTTGGGCGCAGCGGGATATGTATTCGGCGGCACCGTCATCATGCACCTCCGCAGCCCCCGACAGGGCAGAAACAGACCTCTCCCCTGTTGTACCTTTCAAGGAATGGCAGCTCTGTGCGGGCTTATTATCATACGTCAGACCGTAAATCCGTGCAGCCTCTTCCAACTGAGCCGCAAAGCCCTCAATGCCCAGCGCCTTACCCAGCCAGAAAAAAGCGTCGCCCGATTCTCCGCATTTGAAGCATTTGTACGATGAGGAAAGGGGCACCTTGACAATGCCGTCCCCCGAGCTTCCCGAGCCGTTTCCGCAGCATGGGCAGATATATCCCTTTCCCCTGTTGTCCCTTTCAAGAAATGGCAGCTCTGCCTGAGAGTGGACGTATTCCTTTATTTCTTCCCCTGTCATGGAGATCCTCCTTTTTTTTACATGGGCTTTTCCCTTGTGAATATGGTATCATAAGGCAGAGCTCCTGTCAAGAAGAGGAGCTCTGCCTACTAATATACTAATATATTAGTATATTAGGAAAATTTTTCTGCCCTCAAACCCGCTTCATTCCGATGTTTTTTCATGTCGGGTTAGGACAGTTCTCCGAAATTTGTAGGACACTTCTCCGAAATTTGTAGGACAGTTCTCCGAAATTTGCAGGACACTTCTCCGAAATTTGAAAATTTGTAAATTTCGGAAAAGTGTCCCGGCACAGGCAGGGATAAGGAAAGCTGACACAAGATAAACACAACATAATCTCCCTGATCTTCACGGGAATTTTCATTGCGTGGCTTTTAAAGCTCCTGAGGGCCTTGAAAATTTGTGTTAGTCTTTGCTGACTGAAAACGGGACATTTTTGAAGAATTACGCATTGAAGCCGAAAATCTGGATTTTGATAGGACACTTCTCCGAAATTTGCACTTTTCAAATTTCGGAGAAGTGTCCTACTTTCCTGCAATGGGAAAGCAGCTATTTGAAAAGGTCTGCACAAATAAGCACAAGAGCAAAGGGTTTAGATCAAGCCTTTTTCCCGAAAGGCTTGCGGGTTTCCAAAGGGCAGAGCCCTTGGTCGCTGTCAGCAGACAGCGAAATCTTTTCATTGACGGCTAAAGTAATTAAGCCGTTAGCCGATAAATTAAAAATCCCTCAAAGCCGCCTGCACAAAAAATTTAACATCAAGCAAAATGTAAGTTTTATCTCAGGTGAACTAAAATCTATTTCATGCAGGCGGCTTGAAACCAAGAGATGTTCCGTCAGGAACAGCGATTTTGGTTTCCGCCGTAAGGCGCAGGTACGGACAAATCTGCTTTTCATCTAATTTGTTCATGCACGATGCAAAGGATAACTAAGGTAAGAGACGTATCACATCATTAACAAAAACGAGCCGATACACCTGTATCGACCCGTTTGCATTTTCAGAAAAATATTATATTGCAGGCAGAGGCTCCGCCGAATTTTGTCACTGTCCATACGACAAGGAGAGCTATCCCCACCGAAAGCGCCGCTGCCGCAAGCTTTGCAAGAATTCCGCATATGCCCTTGTACCTTGGAGGAGCAAAGATAAATCCGCCTGCCGTTATAAGCCCGGCTATCCATGCGGTTATGAGAAGTATCGTCTGCGCCGCATAGAAATGCTCGCTGAATGTTTCCATGCCCGCAATACAGCGCACTCGCATCAGTATGTATGAAGCTGCCAATGAAAATATCATCAGCCGCAGTCCAAGCCGTACCGCACCGTTTGACATAAAAGCTCCGCCCTTCGCAAGTATTTGTTTTTACGAAGTCCTTTGCTTTTTTTGTTCCTTACTCCACAGGGCAGCTGCCGATGCACTGGCTTTTTGCGCTGGCAAGTATCTGGTCTTCCGTGTAAATGCCCACCTGAGTTGCATTTATGGGCTTGCTGCTCCAGACAGCGTATTCCACGGAATTTCCGTCAGCGGATATCTTGAAGCCGTAGTAGCCCGAAAAATCCTCACCCATGAATTTGCTTATGTCTATCTGAGTTCCGCTTGATGTCTGTGCAACAGTGCTGTTTGCCCCCATGAAAACACCGCTGTCGCCTGCCGACATGACCTCTTCGTCATTGGTGTGCATATCGAGAAGAGCCAGTGCCACACCGCTGTAAACGTTCTTTGCATTGGCAATGGCAGTCTGCGCTCTCGCCTGACGGGTGTAGCCTATCATCGTCGGGATAAGTATTGCGGCAAGCGCTGCAACGATGGCAAGAACCACTATCAGCTCGATAAGCGTGAAGCCCCTTAATTTCTTTTTGTTCATATTCCCCGTCCTCCTGAAATTGCAATTTTTTCACTAATTTTATTATACTTATTTTACATAGCTATAGATGAAATTTGTGTTAAAATTCATAGTATAAACTGTTAATATTAGTATATGCGGCAGATTTTGAAAAGGTTCGTCATATTTACGAAAATCTTTACCCTTTGTTTTCGACGTTTTATCAAAAATCATAGAAAATTACCGAAAAATTAGCACCATTTTCTGTATCAATGACAGTTTTACTTTTGCCAAATATATGTTATAATATCTTTGTACGTGAGAATCTATTTGCTTTACATATAATATTTCTGAGAAACAGAGAGGAATACAGAAATGTCCGATAACTTCAACGACGGAGCGTGTGCGATATCCCCGAAGAGAATGCTGGCTCTTGCGGCTGCCGTTCTGTCCGTTTTAATGCTGGCAGGATGCGCAGGCAAAAATGAGACGGCTGACTTTGACGAGGCTGTGGATTATGAATATTATTCCGAGGAAGAGGCTGAGACTGAGCCTACTCTCGGTTCTTCCGAGACCGTGACGGAGGCTGTCACAGAAATTTTGGAAGATGAGACTGTTGACTCCGAAACAGTGTCGGCGGAAAAGGCAGCCAGCTCCCAGACTGAGGCTGTGACCGAGATATCTGCCGAGACCACGGTTTCAACTGCTCCCGCAGTGACCGAGACTTCTCCTCAGACCCCTGCTGAGACTACCGTTCCCGCAACTACAGCTGCTCACGCATCTGAGGTCGTTACCGACTGCTCGGTACCAATGGCAGAGGTGCCCGTTACAACAGCTGCGCCTACGGACTATGACAGTGAGTTCTTCTCGGAGGATCTGTTCATCGGCGACTCTATTTCTACAGGATATTCCCTTTACGGCTTTTTGAATGACAGGAACGTTTTTGCAAAGGTGGGTCTTAACCCCTCAACAGTGCTTACAAAAACAGTTTCCACCTGCTTCGGCGACATCGGCATTTCAGATATGCTTACATATACCACACCAAAGCGTGTGTATATAATGCTTGGCTCCAACGGTATCCAGTGGCTTTCTGTGGATAATATGCTCAAATCCACCGATACTCTGGTAACGCTCATCAAGACCGCCTGCCCCGATACAGAGGTCATGATAATCAGCGTGCCTCCCGTTACTCCCGAGTATGCCGCTACCGTCAAGGATATTGACGTTATGGCAAAGATAAATGAGTATAACGACAGCCTTAGCGACTACTGCACAGAAAAGGATATGCTTTTTGTTGATGCGGCTTCCGTGCTGAAAAGCTCCACGGGATATTTCAATTATTCCTATGCCGAGTCGGACGGAATGCACTTCAAGTCCTCTGCATACAGAACACTGCTTTCAAAGATCCAGGCAGATGTGACCGCATTTGAGGAAACCAAGGCTGAGGAAGCCGAGAAAGAGGCTGAGACCGCCGTTTCCGATGAAGCTGAGGTAACAACCGCTTCCGAAGAGACTGAGGAGACTTCCGCAGCTGCAGAAGAGACTACAAGCACTTCTGCCGATGAAAAGAAACCTGCCGCAAGCTCAAAGAAGAGTGCTTCCGACAGCAAAACAGGCGGAAAGACCTCGGATACCAAAACATCTGAGACCAAAAAGAAGTAATTACCCATTGAGGAATTTTTTAAATGACAGATAATATAAACTATCAGGCTATGCTTGAGAGAACGATCGCAGCCCGTGACGGAACGCCGTCCCTGCTGCTCCACAGCTGCTGCGCTCCCTGCTCAAGCTATGTTCTGGAGTATCTTTCCCGTTATTTCCAAATAACGGTTTTTTATTATAACCCCAATATTTACCCACCCGAGGAGTTTTTCAAGCGCCGCACGGAGCAGGAGAGATTCATCTCGCTGATGCCTGCGGAAAATCCCATAAGCTTCATCGGTGCGGAATATGAAAGCGAGAGCTTTTATGAAACGGTAAAGGGGCTTGAAAAAATACCCGAGGGCGGCGAAAGATGCTTTGCCTGCTACAGACTGCGCCTTGAAAAAACGGCAAAGCTTGCAGCGGAAAAGGGTTTTGACTACTTTACCACCACGCTTTCCATAAGTCCTCACAAGAACGCCGGGAAGCTCAATGAGATAGGCGGGGAGCTGGCGGAGAAATACGGCGTAAGCTATCTTTTCTCCGATTTCAAGAAGAAAAACGGCTACAAGCGTTCAACAGAGCTGTCAAAAATATACGGCATTTACAGGCAGAATTACTGCGGCTGTGTCTTTTCAATGAGAGAAACGGAGGAAAGAAACAAATGCAGGGAGCAGTGATCGTTACGCCCCGTCTTTATTTGAGAAGAATGGGCAATGAGGATATTGCGCCGCTCCGTGCCATTTTGCAGGATAAGGACGTTATGTACGCTTATGAGCACGCTTTTTCGGACGGAGAGGTAAGGCAGTGGCTTGACCGCCAGATGAAGCGGTATGAATAATACGACTTCGGGCAGTGGGCTGTCATTCTCAGAGAGAATGAATGTATGATAGGTCAGTGCGGCATTACGATGCAGTAAGTTCCCGAGGAGCTTGTCAGCGGGGGAATGGTGCCCGAGATAGGCTATCTTTTCCGAAAGGACTGCCGGCATAAGGGATATGCTGCCGAGGCGGCTTCTGCCTGCAGGGAATATGCTTTCAATGTGCCGGGTTTCAATAAGATATACTCTATCATAAGAGACAACAATATACCGTCACAGAATGTGGCAAAAAGGAACGGAATGACCCCTGCGGGTACTTTCGTGAAGCATTATTACGGCGTGGATATGCCGCATATATTATACAAGGCTGAAAGGAAATGGAATTATGCTTACAAGCAAACAAAGAGCTTATTTAAGAGGAATTGCCGCTAAGGAGGACACCATTTTTCAGGTGGGCAAGGGCGGTATCGGAGAAAATCTCATCGACCAGGTAAGAGATGCTCTCAAGGCAAGAGAGATCGTTAAAATAAAGGTATTGGACGCTGCAATGCTTTCCGCTGCGGAGGCTGCCGAAGCTCTGGCAGAGGGCACAAAGTCCGAGGTAGTGCAGGTAATAGGCAACAAGCTCACACTCTTCAAGAGAAATCCCCAGGAGCCTAAGATTGAGCTTCCTTCCTCAAACAAGAAAAAGTGATAACAGCACTTTTCGGCGGCAGCTTTGACCCTGTTCACAAGGGGCACGTCAATGCCGTAAGGTCGCTGCTGGATACTATCCCGCAGATTGACAGAGTTATCATTATGCCTGCGTTCCTGAACCCCTTCAAGGCAAATGCCATGTCTCCCGCTGACGGTAAAGACCGTATGGAGATGTGCAGGCTTGCTTTCGGGAGCATACCTGTTTGTGAGGTGTCCGACTACGAGATAAGCAAGGGCGGAGTAAGCTACACGGCGGTAACGCTGGAGCATCTGCGTGAGATATATCCGGGTGACAGGCTGATACTTACAGTTGGAAGCGATTCGCTGGAGTCGCTCCCCAGATGGCACAGGGCAGGGGATATCATAAAGATGGCTGAGATCGCTGCGGCTGCACGCTCCGATGAGGATATGGGCAGGATAAACGGCTATGCGGACAATATCAGGCGGCTGGGCGGCGTGGTGCATATCATCAAGACCCGACCCTTTGACATCTCGTCAACCGAAATTCGTGAAAAAATTTTAAACAATCAGGATATATCTTGCTATATTGAGGAAGATGTAGTAAAATATATAGTGTGTAATAAAATTTACAGAAACGGTGATAGTTTTGGATGCTCAGATGTGCAGTGTTAATATAAACGAATTAAGGGATATCCTTAAAATAAGGCTTTCCAAGAAAAGATACACCCACAGCCTTAATGTGGCGGACGCCGCACTGAAGCTGGCGGAGAAATACGGCGCTGATATCGAAAAGGCTTACCTTGCGGGACTGGTGCATGATATCTGCAAGGAAGTTCCCACCGATGAACAGCTTGCCATGGCTCAAAAGTGCCGTCAGGGCATTGATGAAACGGAGCAGAAGATACCTGCCCTTTATCATGCGGCGGCAGGCTCATGGTACGGCGAGAATGTGCTTCATATCCATGATGAGGATATTCTCAATGCCGTTCGCTATCATACCACAGGCAGAGCAGGAATGTCACGCCTGGAGGAATGTGTGTATCTTGCCGACCTTATTTCCGAGGACAGGACATATAAGGACGTGGGAAGAATGAGGCGGCTTGCTTTTGAGGATATAAACGGCGCAATGCTGGAAGCCGCAAGGTTTACTCTCAGCGACGTTATCGCCAAAGGCTCGTTTATCCCCGAAAATTCCATGCAGACATACAATTATTATACAGCACTAATTAAACAGGACAAGTGAAAGGAGTAATGCAGATGACGCAGAATGAAGCTCTGGAGCTTATCGTAAAAACTCTTGACAGCAAAAAAGCCGAGGATATCAAGGTAATAAAGATAAAGGAGCTTTCCGTACTTGCGGATTATTTCGTAATAGCCGACGGTACGTCAAGCACCCAGACCAGGGCGCTGGCGGACGAGGTCGAGTTCAGGCTAAAGGAAGCGGGACTTGCACCAAATCAGATACAGGGCAACAACGGTTCCAACTGGATAGTTCTTGACTACGGTGATATCATCGTGCACGTTTTCTCAAGAGACCAGAGGGATTTTTACAATCTGGAGCGCCTCTGGAGAGACGGCGAGGAGATAGACATTTCATCTATGATAGACTGATTGACATAAGGGGTAAATATGGACAACAATAACAACAGCTATGCTAATCTTTACGGCGACGAAAATCCAAAGGGCGATGTTGTTCCTCCGGGAGTGCTTCCGCCTGAGGCTGAGGAGGTCATATACACCTATGACCCGCAGCTTATAAAAAAGGGAATGATAAAGACAAGGGTAATCGGCGTGATACTTACCGCTCCTGCGGTGGTGGCATTTTTCGCAATGCTGATGCTGAGCTTTACAACATCAGGCTCGGTGGAAACGGTCATAGCGCTTTTATTGCTTATACCTATTGCGCTGTATATGGTGCTGACAGTCACATATATGCTGGGCAGCAACGTATCGAGGATCATTCTCGGCGTGCTGGCGGCAGTGGACTTCGGACTTCAGGTACTTGGCTTTTTTGGTGCGTTAATTGTGGCAGCGGGCAATGCCCATAACGGTGTCAGCTCGTATATCGCAGTTGAGCTTATTGTGACAGCGATAAGCTTCGTTCCCTTGTGGTTCACTTTGATCGACAAAAGTGTAAGAGCATATTTTAACAGCAATAAATGAAAAGGGGTATAATAATGGACGAACTTAATATGGATTCTCTTGATCTTCCCGAGATGGAACATGACTACAGCGACGTTCCCGACGCATCTGAGGGGCTTGACGAGCCTGCACGCACATCACCTGCCTTTGGCGCAGGGGAGGACCTTTCTGATATAGAAATGCCTGTCCTCAGCGAGATGGACGGCTCTGCTCCCGTTCAGCCCGTAAAGGCTGAGCCTCAGAAGCAGGCGCCTGTACAGGCATCTGTGCAGACATCTGCTCAGATATCCGAAATGGGAGGCGTTTCTCCTATGGGCGGAATTTCTGAAATGGGTGCTTCGTCAAACAATACTTCCGCAACCGGAAGTCCTGCCGCAAACAGCATGACAGGCACAGCTTCCGTGAGCGGCATTTCCGAAATGGGCGCATCTTCATACAGCGCACCAAAAAGAAATGTTCAGCCTGCGGCTCCCGTATCGGGCGGATATACTCCCGTTTCGGGCGGTACTGCAAGCACAGGCACTCAGAACAACGGCGCTGCCAGCTACAGCAGTGTTTACAACAGGAACGATCAGGGTTCGGCTCAGAGAACAAACGACTTTTTTGCCGCAACCGAGCAGATGAATGCCGAAAAATATGAAAGAGGTCACGGCAAGGCAAATGTGCTGGGCATCATTTCCATTGTCCTTGGTGCATTTACCATTCTCGGACACCTGGAGGTAAGCTTAGTCGGACTTCTGGGCATTGTACTGGGCGGACTTATCATCTACCATGCCCTGAAATTCATGAAGCAGAGCGAAAAATCACGCCGCACGCTGGCATGGCTCTATGTGTGGGATCTTATTGATTGCATACGTGGAATTATAATGCTTGCAAACGCAAATCAGCTCTTAGATGATATGGGAATTGAAGCGTCCTCGTTAATAGGCGTGACAAGATTCATATATATCCTTGGCATTATCTTCAACGGCGTAATGACATATTTCTTTATGTTCAATTCCGCTGTTCATGACTATACCATTGATGACAGCCGATGAATGATATGAACGACGACTTTGAGCTTCCGCCTCTTCCGAAGGAAACGGTGTTTTCCTCCGAGGTGGGGGATATTGACGAAGAAAGTGACAGAGCCGCAGCCGATGATCTGACTGAAGCTGTGGCAGCGCCAAGCATGACCGATATGGACGGTAATCCTGCCGAGCCGCCTCCTGCGGAGGATTACAAGAGCGCCAACCGCCGTGAGAACGTTATCAGGGAAATGGCGGAGCTTCCGCCTCAGAAAAGCGCTGCCGAAAGGCGGCAGGAGTACCTTGATGAGCTGAAAAAGGAACGTGAACAGCTGCAGGCCTTCAAAAAGGACGCAGTGATGTTCTTTGGCTGCTTTATCGCACTGGCGCTCATATATCTGGCAGCAGACCCAACGCCTCTGCCTGTGTGCATTGCTCTTGTTGAGGCAGGAATTGCATGGCTCATAGTAAGGGGCAGCCAGATAGCACGGCTCATGCTGCTGATAATGCTGCCCATAAATACTGCGCTGGGAGCTGCAAGCTTCGGCGGAGCGTTTGACAGGTTTGCGTGGTTCATGACAGAGATACACGTAAGGGGATTTCTTCCCGATAACTTCAAGAAAACAGCATATCTCATAATGGCGATAGTGTCAGCGGGACTGTTCGTTTTCCTGCTCTTCAACAGGAGGATAAGCACCTACTGCTCCGACCCCGAAAACGAGATAGACGATATTCTGAGCCACGGCGTAAAGATAGGCAGGCGCAGAAGACGCTTCAAATAATGTTATACCTGCGGTTTTCCGCATCAAATAAAGCAAAGGAATGATTATTTTGGAAAGATATGATTTTGCCTCGGTTGAACCCAAATGGCAGAAATACTGGGAGGAGCATGAGACATTCAAAACAGATGTCTGGGACTTTTCCAAGCCCAAGTTCTATGCCCTTGATATGTTTCCCTATCCTTCGGGCGTAGGTCTCCATGCGGGACACCCTGAGGGCTACACAGCAACCGACATAGTATCAAGAATGAAGAGAATGCAGGGCTACAATGTCCTTCACCCTATGGGATATGACTCTTTCGGTCTGCCTGCTGAGCAGTATGCCGTAACTACAGGTCATCACCCCAACGGATTCACTCAGAAGAATATCGAGACATTCTCAAAGCAGCTCAAGGAGCTGGGCTTTGACTATGACTGGTCAAAGATGATCGCTACCTCTGACCCCAAGTTCTACAAGTGGACTCAGTGGATATTCAAGCAGCTTTATCTTGACGGCTATGCAAAGTATGTTGATATGCCCGTAAACTGGTGCGAAGAGCTGGGCACTGTTCTTTCCAATGATGAGGTCATTGACGGAAAATCAGAGCGCGGCGGATTCCCTGTTGTAAGAAAGAACATGAAGCAGTGGGTAATAGATCAGCCTGCTTTTGCGGAAAAGCTTCTTGAAGGTCTGGACGAGATAGACTGGCCCGAATCCACCAAGGCTATCCAGAGAAACTGGATCGGCAAATCCACAGGTGTTGAGGTAAAATTCAACATCGTCGGCGGTGGAGAGTTCAGCATCTACACCACCTGTATCGAAACTATTTACGGTATCACCTTTATGGTGCTTGCTCCTGACGGACAGATCGTCAAGGACCTTATGCCCCGTATCGAGAACAAGGAAGAGGTTCAGGAATATATCGACGAAACTCTCAAAAAGAACGATATGGATCGTACCGAGCTCAACAAGACCAAGTCAGGCTGCGAGCTCAAGGGCGTTACCTGCATAAATCCCGTAAACGGCAAGGAAGTAAGAATGTTCATCGGCGACTTCGTTCTTGCAAGCTACGGCACAGGTGCGGTAATGGCAGTACCTTCCCATGATCAGAGAGACTTTGAGTACGCTGTTGCTCACAATATCGACATGATACAGGTAATTGATGGCGATGAAAAGCTGGGACACGTTGATGTTTCCGAAAAGGCTTTTGAAAAGGGCGATTACCTCGGAAAGGGCTACAGACTTATCAACTCCGAGGAGTTCACAGGTCTTACCGTTGAAGAGGCTAAGGAAGCCATCACTGTAAAGCTTGAAAAGATGGGCGTTGCCAAGAGGACAACAAACTACCATTTCAGAGAGTGGATATTCGCACGTCAGCGCTACTGGGGCGAGCCTGTTCCTGTAGTTCACACTGAGGACGGCGGAATACACGTACTTGATGATGATGAGCTTCCTCTTATCCTGCCCGAGCTTGAGGATTACAAGGGCAAGAACGGAAAGGCTCCCCTTGAAAATGCCACCGAGTGGAAGAAGTATGACCATAACGGCATAAAGGGTACAAGAGAAACATCTACCATGCCCGGAAGCGCAGGCTCCAGCTGGTATTATTTCAGATACATTGATCCGGATAATGACAAGGAATTTGCAAATCAGGAGCTTTTAAAGCACTGGATGCCCGTTGACCTTTACATCGGCGGCCCTGAGCACGCTGTAGGTCATCTGATGTATTCAAGAATATGGAACAGATATCTGTACGATAAGGGCCTTGCTCCTACAAAGGAACCCTTCAAGAAGCTGGTTCACCAGGGTATGATCCTGGGCGAGAACGGCATCAAGATGGGCAAGAGATATCCCGAGTTCGTTATCAACCCCAGCGATATCGTAAGAGACTACGGCGCTGATACTCTCCGTCTTTACGAGATGTTCATGGGCCCTCTGGAGGTTTCCAAGCCCTGGAGCAGCGCAGGCGTTGAGGGTGCAAAGAGATTTATCGTAAGAGTATGGAACTTCTTTACCGAGCCTGCTAATCTGACCGATGATAATGACGGTGCTCTCACCAAGATATATCATCAGACAGTGAAGAAGGTCACCGATGATTTCGAGGCTCTCGCATTCAATACCGCTATCAGCCAGCTCATGATTTTCATGAACGCTGCATACAAGGCAGGCAAGTGCCCCAAGGAATATGCCGAGGGCATTATCAAGATGATGTCCTGCATAACTCCTCACGTATGCGAGGAAATGTGGCAGAAGCTGGGTCATAATGATACCATCGCTTACGAGCCATGGCCTGTTTATGACGAGAAGGAGCTTGTTGTTGATACCATCGAAATTGCTGTTCAGATAAACGGCAAGGTAAGAGGCAAGATCAACGTAGGCGTTGACGAGGATCAGGATTCCGCTATTGCCAAGGCAAAGGAAAATCCCGATGTCGCAGCAGCGATCGAGGGCAAGAATATCGTCAAGGAGATCTACGTAAAGGGTCGAATTGTAAATATCGTTGCAAAGTAATCAATTTGCACAAAAAAGTACCTGAAAATTCTGCGTTCTTTTTAATGCAGACACTTGACAAAATGGCTTGATATATTGTATAATGTAAAAGTTATATCGTATATAATCCTCTGCCGCAGGGCAAAGGGAGGGAACAAAGTTGGCAGAAATTCATGTTGGAAAGAACGAGACTCTGGAAACCGCTCTTAAGCGCTTCAAGAGAAGCTGCGCTAAGGACGGCGTAATCGCTGAGGTTCGTAAAAGAGAACACTATGAGAAGCCTTCGGTTAAGCGCAAGAAGAAGTCCGAAGCTGCTCGTAAGCGTAAATATTGATATTTTATATCGTATCGCTTGAGTTCAAGGCGGCGGCAGTTTATCTGCCGCCGTTTTTATCTTTCACTTGACAAATCACCGTGCAAACGGTATAATAGTAAATGCGAGTAAGCTATGCGGTTGAACGCTTTTTGCGTTAGGAAAGTCCGGGCATCACAGAGCAGGGTAGCTGCTAACGGCAGCCGAGGGTGACCTTAGGGAAAGTGCAACAGAGATATACCGCTGATTTTTTCAGTAAGGGTGGAAAGGCGAGGTAAGAGCTCACCGGGGCAGCGGAGACGCTGCTGCCATGTAAACCCTATCCGATGCAACGTCTATTGGTACGTGTACGTCAATGTCTGCTCGGCAGGCGTACCGTAAAGACGGCTAAAGCGTTTCGGCGACGATCCGCTCAGATAGATTTCCGCACACGACAAAACCCGGCTTATCGGCTTAGTCGCATTTATATGTAAATTTCGGAGCTGTTTCAGTTATGCTGCAACAGCTCCGATTTTTTTATTATATTTATTATATTATTATAATTTTCAGCTGCCGAGAATTTTTTTCAGATCATCGGCAGGCTCGCTTGTGGGAGTGATGTTGTAAAGCTCCACAAGCTTTGAAAGCACATTGTCCGATACAAAGGCGGGGATAGTGGGGCCAAGGTAAATGTTCTTTATGCCGAGCCACAAAAGGGTCAGCAGAATGCAGACCGCCTTCTGCTCGTACCATGACAGCACAAGGGTGAGGGGCAGGTCATTCACGCCGCAGCCGAATGCGTCCGCAAGGGCAAGGGTTATCTTGATGGCGCTGTATGCGTCGTTGCACTGACCGCAGTCAAGTATTCTGGGGATACCCTCGATATCGCCCAGGTCAAGGTCGTTAATGCGGTATTTTCCGCAGGCAAGGGTCAGGATAAGAGTGTCTGGCGGGGTGAGCTTTGCAAAATCGGTGTAATAGCTTCTGCTGGGAGATGCGCCGTCGCAGCCGCCGATAAGGAAAAAGTGCTTTACCTTTCCCGCCTTTACAAGCTCGATTATCTTATCTGCGTGGGAAAGCACGGCATTTCTGGCAAAGCCTGTGATGACTGTGCTTCCGCCGTTCATGCCTGTCATGTGCTTGTCCTCGTCATAGCCTCCGCACTCTATCGCTTTTTCGATAACGGGGGTGAAGTCCTTGTCATCGCCGATGTGACACAGCTCGGGATATGACACGATGGACGTGGTGAACACCCTGTCGCAGTAGCTCTGGCGCACGGGCATGATGCAGTTTGTGGTGAAAAGGACAGGCGCAGGAATGTTGTGGAACTCAGACTGCTGGTTCTGCCACCCTGTGCCGAAGTTGCCTTTAAGGTGAGGATATTTTTTCAGCTCTGGATAGCCGTGGGCAGGGAGCATCTCGCTGTGGGTGTAGATGTTTATACCCTTGCCCTGTGTCTGCTCCAGAAGAAGCTTCATATCGTGGAGGTCATGACCGCTGACAACGATAAAGGGACCTTTTTCAATGGTCAGGGGAACTCCTGTGGGCACAGGCTGACCGTAGGCTTCGGTGTTGGCAGCGTCAAGCATTTCCATGCACTTGAAATTCACTTCGCCCGTTTTGAGTACCAGCTTCAGCAGGTCATCGGGGGATTTATCCTCGCCAAGAGCGTAAAGAGCCTCGTACAGAAAATCGGTCACAGTCCTGTCTGTCTTTCCCAGCGCATAGGCGTGATATGCGTATGCCGCCATACCCTTTATTCCGAAAAGGATAAGGGATTTAAGGGAGCGTATGTCCTCGTGTGCGTCCCATATCATATTCATGTCATAGTCCTCGAACTTTTCGGCGTTCACACGGCCCTTTTCCTGCTCGACCTCTGTTTTCATCTTTTTAATAGTAACATCGTTGAAATTAACGTTGGTGATGGTGGTAAAAAGCCCTTTGAGAATAAGAACATCTGTCTTATGGGTGGGATTGCCCGACTTTGATGCCCTTGCAAGCCCTATGAGAGCGCCTGTAAGCTCGTCCTGAAAATTTGCAGTGTCCGACTTTTTGCCGCACACGCCAACCTTGCCGTCACAGGCAACGTTGTGAGCCGTCTGCTGGCACTGGAAGCAAAACATTTCTTTCATTTTCTTTCCTCGTTTCGTTGTTATTGTGATGTTCGCTGTAACTATTATCTGCATAATTTACGTATTGATACCCATGGATTATATTCGGTTAATAATTGATTACAGTTTGGTACAGGTGTAGCAATTTTACAAAACACATTGTATAATTGAATGTAGAATAAAACAGGGATAATTTATCCCACTGTCATTTTGGAGGCTTTTTATGAAACAGGACAGAAAAAAGCGCTCCCGTGTATCAAAGCTCACCGACACAAATACGCCATTTGCACGGCTGTCGTTAGTTCCGAGCCTGGCGGGAGTTCTTGTATTCTTTATCATTCCGTTTATGATCGTTATCTGGTATTCTTTCCTCGATAACCCCATAAATAAAGACTTTGTTTTCCTGAGAAATTATCAGGTGCTTTTCAAAAACAACGCCTTTATCACTGCGGCAAAAAACACACTGATACTTTCGGCGGTGGCAGTTCCGCTGGCTGTGGTGCTGTCGCTGGGTCTGGCAAGCCTGCTGGATTCAAAGATACCGGGAAAAAGTATGTTCCGCACATTTTTCCTATGCCCCATGATGGTTCCCGTGGCTTCCGTCGTGCTCATATGGCAGGTTGTGTTTGACTATAACGGTACCCTCAATGCGGTGCTTGGCGAATGGTTCCAGGCGCAGCCCGTTGACTGGATGAAATCCAGCAAGTGCCTGATGGTGGTCGTTCTGCTGTTTTTGTGGAAAAATCTGGGCTACAACATGATACTTTTCCTTGCGGCGCTCAATAATATCCCCCGTGACTGCCTTGAGGTTGCGGAGCTGGAGGGCGCAGGCCCCTTGTACAGGCTTCTGCACATAAAGCTCAGGTATCTTTCGCCGACTATCCTTTTTGTAACGATCCTCTCGCTGATAAACTCCTTCAAGCTTTTCCGAGAGGTGTATCTGCTGACAGGCGATTATCCCTTTGAGGATCTTTACCTGCTGCAGCACTTTATGAACAACACCTTCAAGTCGCTGGATTATCAGAAGCTTTCTGCGGCGGCTATGATAATGTCACTGGTAATGGTGGTAATTATCGGAGCGCTGTTCATCATCGACAATAAATTCGGAGAGGATGTGGAAGAATGACAAAAAAGAAGAAGCCTTCTCCCCAGAAAATACTCAGGCAGATATTGCTGGTGCTCATGACCATATTTGCCGCTGTTGCCGCAGTGATATTTTTGCTGCCCACTGTGCTTACCATCACAAACTCATTTATGTCACAGACGGAGATAAACGCAAACTACGGCGTTGTCTTTAACTCCGTTACCGACAGCAAGACCTTTATCTCAAAGACCGTCAATCTGAAATTTATTCCCGACATAGTAAGCTTCAGCCAGTATTTCTCGGTGCTGTTCAAGACTCCCGATTATCTGCTGAAATTCTGGAACTCAGCAATACTTACAGTGCCTATCGTAATATTCCAGACGGTGGTGGCGCTCTTTGCTTCCTACGGCTTTTCAAGGCTCACGGGAAAGCTTAAAGAGATAATATTCTTTGTCTATATCATACTTATGCTCATGCCCTATCAGGTAACGCTGGTTCCAAACTATCTTGTGTCCGAAAAGCTGGGCATTCTCGATACCAGATGGGCGATAATCCTCCCCGGAATTTTCTCGCCCTTTGCGGTGTTCCTGCTAACAAAGGCAATGAAGCGTATCCCAAAGACATATTTTGAAGCAGCTATGCTGGACGGAGCCAACGAGTTCCAGATATTCACGAGCATCTGCTACCCCATGGTAAGAAGCGCAGTTTTCTCCGTGCTCATGCTGGTGTTCATTGACTACTGGAACATGGTCGAGCAGCCTCTTATACTGCTTTCGGACGAAAGTATGCACCCGCTGTCGGTTTTCCTGTCAAAGATAAACTCGGGCGATACGGGACTTGCATTTGCGGTGGCAGTTATCTACATGATGCCGTCGCTGCTCATGTTCCTGTACGGTGAGGATTACCTGGTTGAGGGAATCACCTACTCAGGCGGAATTAAGGGCTGATCTATTATACGAAAGGAATGATCATAAAGATGAATAATGAAAACAGATCTCCGAGAAAGGAAGTCATCAAGAACATTGCCATTGTTTTTCTGGCAGTTCTGCTGGTGCTTACATTCTTCTCAAATACTTTTATGAATTACACTCTGCCGCAGGTATCTGCCGTTTATGTCAGTCAGGGTACTATCTCCGAGCAGATAAGAGGCAGCGGAACTGTTGAGGCTGCCGAGAGCTACGAGGTAAAATTCGACCAGACAAGAACTATCAAGAGCGTTGCCGTAAAGACAGGTCAGACCATAAATGCAGGCGATACCCTGTTTGAGCTGGAGGACTCCGACTCCGACGAGCTTACTCAGGCTCAGAAGGATCTGGAGGACAAGGAGCTTGATTACAAAAAGGCAGTTCTTGCCCAGTCCGACAGCTCCAAGTATCAGTCCGATTATCTGGAGATACAGAAAGCCGAAAAGGAGCTTTCCGAGCTTCAGGCAAAGTATCAGGCTGCCCTTGCAGGCACTGACCCTCTTTCCTCCGCACTCAACGATTATAATTCCCTGAAAAGCAGATCGGATAAGCTCACTAAGGAAAAGGAAGACCTTAACAATCAGCTCAGCGCCGTAAATGCGGATACATCCGATGATATGATAAACCTTACAGGTGCGTATTACGACACCCTCAGAGCTGACAAGGACCTTGTTACCGAGCTTGAAAAAAAGGTCGAGACAGCTCAGGCCGATTATGACGAGCTGAGCAAGGACGTTGGCGCAGATACCGACTATGCTTCCAAGATCGAGGAGACAAGAAAGTCTATCGAGTCCGCAACAGTTGAGCTTAATCAGCTTTATATCTCCCTGTACAACGCAAAGGCTGATGATGATACCACATCTATATCAGCTTCCATCGCAACAAAGTCGCTGGAGATAGACCAGCTCCAGAGAGACCTTTCCAATTATCTTGCAAAATCCACTACCAGCGGAGTTCTCAAAACAAAGCTGAAAAATGCTGAAAGCACACTCAATAAGGCAAAGAAGAACCTGAACAGCGCAAAGGACACCCTGAGCAACGATGTTCGTTCCATAAAGCTTGAAATAAAGGCAAAGCTCGACAAGGTAACAGCAGAGCTGGACGATGTTACATTAAAGCTCACCAACGCAGGCACTGCAAAGGACGATGCCACCGCAGCAGGATATCTTTCCGCTTCACAGCTGGAGCTTAAAATATCCGAGCAGAAGGACACCGTTGATAACCTTTATGCAGCACTTGAAATAAAGAAGCAGACCGACAGCGTTACCAACGAAAGCAATCAGCTTGACCTTGAAGCAAAGAAAAAGGACATCGAAAGACAGAAGGAAAAGGTCGAAAAGCTTAAGAGCGAGGCATTTGACGCAGTCGTTACCGCAAAAATGGGCGGTACTGTTGAAAGCGTTTCCGTTACAGCAGGCAGCGAGGTTGCTGCGGGCACAGTGGCAGCAGTAATCAGCGTGTCCGACCTTGGCTACACTGTTTCTTTCTCCGTAAAGAATGACCAGGCTAAGAAGGTCAAGGTTGGCGACAAGGCAGAGATAACAAGCTGGTACTGGGGCGACAGCTTCTCCGCAACACTCAGCGAGGTAAAGACCGACACTGCAAATCCCCAGACACAAAAAACGCTCGTATTCAACGTTACAGGCTCCGATATCTCTACAGGTCAGACCATTACCCTTTCCATGGGCAGCAAGGGTCAGCCTTATTCCGCAGTTGTTCCCAACGCAGCGGTAAGAGAGGACTCCAACGGCAAGTTCGTTCTCGTTATGGAAGCAAAGAGCAGCCCTCTCGGCAACCGCTACAAGGCTGTGAGATATGACATCGAAGTCCTTGCAAAGGACGACAACAACACCGCTGTAAACGGTCTTATGGGAAGCGAGTACGTTATCACCACATCTACCAAGCCCATTCAGGCAGGCGATCAGGTTCGTCCCGCCGAGAGCTGATCGGGGTGACGTGAATGAGCAGACTGAAAAAATTCAATATAATTCTGCTGATAATAAACGCCGTTCTTCTGTCGGTATTCGGGATAATTTACCTGCGGATATCATCGCTTTCAAGGGATTATTCATCTGACAAGGCAAAGGAAATGTGGGATAACGACAAGTATAAATACTCCCAGATATCACTTTATGTGTCTCCCTTCAATGGCTTTGACATGATGGGGATATACTCCATGAGGAAAAGCGTCGAGGAAAAGCTGAAAGAAAGCTCCGTCCTTGATGCGGAGGATAATCCCGAGGGCAGGCTTTGGATAGACTGTGCCTCAGGCGATTCCACACTTACCCTTGCAGGAAAAATGGGCAGCTGCGATGTTACCGTAACAGGCACGGTGGGGGACTACTTCATCTTCCACCCGGAGGACATAATGTACGGCAGCTATTACACATCGGAGGACATCAACCTTGACAGGATAATCCTTGATAAGCAGTGCTCATGGCAGCTGTTCGGCTCCATGGACACCGTGGGAATGCCGCTGGAAATAAACAACAAGGTGTTTTACGTGGCGGCTGTTGTGGAGTCACCCGATAATGAGGTTGATAAGACCGCATACGGCACAAAGCCCAGAGTGTATATGCCCTATGAATCGTTAAAGCAGCTGAACGACAGCTTTATGCTCACATCATATGAGGTGTGCCTGCCAAATATCGTCAAGGATTACGCTTACGGGGTCATGAAGGATATAAACACCGCCCCCGAGGATTCAAGCGTTCTCATCGACCAGACTGGCAGATTCGGTCTCCTGAAGCTTTTCACAGGCTTCAGGGAGATACGTGAGAGCGTTATGGTAATGACGAATATCAGCTATCCATGGTACGAGAACCGCACACGCAGCGCCGAGATAATCGGAAAGGTACTTGCAGGCCCGTCAATATATCTGCTGATAATCCCCGCAATATCGCTGGTTTACGGACTGTTTATGCTGGCAAAGCTGGCAGGCAGGGGCGGCAGAGCTGTCAAGGAGCACATTGACGCACGTTATCAGAAGAAGATATCGGAGGAGTATTACAAAAAGCACCCCGATGAAAAGCCATAAAGGAGCAGATATGGACGTTTCATGGAATCCATGGCACGGCTGCAAAAAGATAAGCGAGGGCTGCCGCCACTGCTACGTGTATCGCACAGACGAGAAACACGGCAGGGACGGCAGCCTGCTGTCATATAACAAGGATTTTGACCTGCCCGTGCGCAGGAAAAAGAACGGTGAATATAAGGTGCCCTCGGGAGCAGTGCTTTTCACCTGCTTTACCTCCGACTTTCTCCTTGACGAGGCGGACGAAAGGCGGGGAGAAGCATGGCAGTTCATGCGTGAACGCAGCGATGTGGACTTTATATTTTTCACCAAGCGTATAACCCGTCTGGCACAGTGTTTGCCTGAGGACTGGGGAGAGGGCTACGACAATGTTATCATCGGCTGCACCTGCGAAAATCAAAAGCGCGCTGATGAGCGGCTGCCTGTGTTCCTTAGCCTGCCAATAAAGCACAGGCTCATAGTATGCGAACCTCTGCTGGAGAGCATAGACCTGAGCACATACCTCGATCCAAAACGGATAGAAAGCGTGTCCGCAGGCGGAGAATCGGGCAATGAAGCAAGGATATGCAGCTATGACTGGATACTTTCATTGCGCTGCCAGTGCGTTGACGCAGGGGTCAGCTTCACATTCCACCAGACAGGGGCGAGATTCCTCAAAGACGGCAGACTTTACCGTATCAGGCGGCCTTATCAGAAATCGCAGGCAAGAAAAGCGGATATTGACTATACGCCGTGACATTTTAAATCTTAAATTTCTGTAAAAGCTATTGCATTTTCAGTTGGAATTGGTATAATAAATAGTACATAGTTTTATTCTGGTAAAATAAGAAAGGAAAGATAACTTTAATGCTCAACACATATTTTTCAGTTCTGGCAGCTGCAACAGCAAATACAGCTGATTCACAGGCAGCAGCAACTTCTCAGCTGGTATCCTCCATTGTAATGCTCGTCGTTATCATGGCGATCTTCTACTTTATGCTTATCCGTCCTCAGAAGAAGAAGGACAAGGAGCAGAAGCAGATGAGAGATTCTCTCCAGGTGGGAGATCAGGTAACAACCATCGGCGGCATAGTTGGATTTATCGTTCGTAAGAATGACGATACCGTTGTTATCGAAACAGGCGGCGACAGAAGCAAGATCATCGTTAAGACATGGGCTATCTCCGAGAACCAGACCCAGCACGATGAGCAGGACGAGCTTGGAAAGAAAAAGTAAGAGTAAAAAAGCAGCGTTTGAGCGCTGCTTTTTTTGTGCGGGTACGGACAAATTAACCGTTCACTTTCATATCCCCAAACCTCAATATAATAATAAAAAATGTCCTGCAGAAAATCCGCAGGACATTTAAATTTATACGTGTTACTTAGTGTTTGAAAGCTTCCAGCGGAATGTGGCGATTCGCTGTGCCTTGGTGTTATCATAGGAAATGTTGCTGCACGCAACGCTCAGATCATTGTACCTGTAATCGGTACGTGATTCCTTTGAGCCGAATATTGCGGTAACTCCGCCCTTGGCAGCGTCGCTTCCGTAGTTTCTGGACATTACTGCACCGATCTTGTGATCGTTTCTCAGCAGCTCAATGATGTCCTTTGCAGCAATGGGCTTGGTGTCGCATACGTTGTAAATACCCTGATATGTAATAGTGTCGGGGCAGGTAAGTATGCCGTATATGAAATCCACAAGATTGTAAAGACAGGTGAAGGTGTATCCGTAATCGCCGTAGCCGCCGTAAACGAACGCACAGCCGGTCTTTTCATCATATACCTTTGCTTTCAGATTGTCGGTGAAATCCTTGGTGTAAATGGGGCATATGCGCATGATAACGCCCTTTGTGCCGGTGGATTTCTTGAGAGCATTTGCAAGAGCCTTTTCAGAGTCGGCCTTGAGCTTTGCATATATGGAGGACGGCCTTTCGGCAGCTGCTTCACGTATAGGCTCTCTTGTACGCTGAGGCGCATAGATCTGGTGTGTACTGAGCATAAGTATGTCAGCCACTCCAGCAGCTTCTGCAGCCTTGTAAAGATATTTATCCACAGCGGCGCTGGTTTTTTCCTCATCGGAGGACAGAACGTCCGGGAAGTCGTTATCAACTGTGCATGCAAGGTGGATAAGCATATCTATCTTGCTGCCGTTCAGAACGCCTGTTATTTTTTCCTTGTCGGTAATATTGCACTGAACGAAGCTGAAATTGTCATTATCTTCAAAAGGAGCGGGAGCTGTATCGGTTCCTATAACGTTATAGCCTTTCTGCAGGAGCATTTCCACAACAGCCTTTCCTATCATTCCCGCAGCGCCGGTTACAAATATAGTTTTCATAAAATCTCTCCCTTCCGATAAAATGCCGATAAATAGTATATATTTATCTCATTTATTATATTATACCATCTGTATCAGAAAAATCAATAAGATTTTGGTTTGTATTTCTTAAATTTATTGGAACATAGCATAAATATTGAGCAATTTCTCTTGAAGAAATTGTAAAAAAGTGATATACTGAATGTTATCACAGCTTGAAGCAATATGGCGCAATAACTTTCACCAATAAAGTTAATCTGCGTACAATATGAGATTAAAAGCTTATTTATAAATGCAGCATAGGAGTGTTTTTATGCAAAGCCCTTTTAAATATTCTGACACAAATAAGCGCTACCGAACCCAAAGCAGCTACCTTAAACAGAGGTTCGGCTGCAAGGTGATGAAAATATCCCTGAACTGCGGCTTTACCTGCCCGAATATCGACGGCACAAAGGGCGTTGGCGGCTGCACATACTGCTCTGCGGGCAGCGGGGAATTTGCGGGGGACTGTGCACTTTCGGTCACAGAGCAGTTTGAACAGGTCAGGGCGAAAATGAACATGAAATGGCACGAGGGGCTGTATATCCCGTACTTTCAGGCAAACACCAACACCTATGGCCCTCTTGAAAAGATAAGGGCCATGGTGGAGGAGGCGCTGACCCTTGAAAATGTCTGCGGCATTGCCATTTCCACCCGTCCCGACTGCATTTCGGACGATGTTCTGGACTATCTTGCCGATGTTAGCAGGCGGACATATCTTACAATCGAACTTGGTTTGCAGACTGTTCACGATAAAACTGCCGAAAGAATAAACCGCTGTCACACATATTATGATTTTCTGGAATGCTATAAGCGCCTGCGGGACAAGGACATAAACGTCTGCGTGCATCTTATAAACGGCCTCCCCGGAGAGAACCGTGAGATGATGCTCGAATCGGCTTACGAGATGTCAAAGCTGGAGCTTCATAGCATAAAGCTCCACCTGCTGCACATCATCAGGGGCACTGCCATGGCGGAGGAATATCTGAGAGGGGAGTTTGCCGCCCTGACGCTGGAGGAATATGTGGATATCATCTGCGCCCAGCTGGAGCTTTTGCCCCCTGAGCTTATTATCCAGCGTGTTACGGGTGACGGCGCAAGGGACACTCTGATAGCCCCGCTGTGGAGCCTTAAAAAGTTTGTGGTCATGAACGAGATTGACAAAAAGCTTGCCCGTGACGATACCATGCAGGGCAGCAAATACTGCGGAAAATGATCTGAAAAAATATTTTCAAAACCCCTTGACACTGACGCTGCGTCATAGTATATACTGAGTTTACGGAGACAGGAAAGGAGATACTCATGTATAAGATCAGTGAATTTGCAAAGCTTACAGGTGTCAGTGTGCGCACACTGCATTATTATGATGAAATAGGGCTGCTAAGCAGAACAATTCTTGCGGAACATTAAAAATATAATAAAACAAGCCGCAATGGATTGAACAAATACGAATATAATATTTATATTTGAATTTATATTCGACAATATCTGATTTACATTTTTTATAGCAGGAGCATCATATTTTATGGTGGTGCTCTTGCTTTTTATAAACAAATATAGTATATTATATATAAAGATTATCAAAAAGTAATATTGGATGTGATGACTATGTTAGGCTTTTATCTTGCACTAATAGACCAACCAAATGATAAAGAAAAATTTACGGAAATATACAAAACATACCGTATTCTAATATACAAAACAGCTATGTCTATAACGCATAATGAAGCGCTTGCCAATGAAACGGTTCAGGACTGCCTTTTTAAAATTGCTAAGATTATTGCAGATTTTCCTGCTGTAAGAACGAAAAAGGCAAAAGCACTTGTTATAATTATGGTAAGGAATAAAGCTTTGGATAATCTTAAGGTGGAGCATATAGATAAGATTGAACCCATAGATGAACAAGAGCCAGTTTCAGATGATATTATAGGTAAGATTCTATCGGATATAGGATATAATAGGCTTGTGCAGGAAATATTAAGTCTTGATGTTATATATCGTGATGTGTTGACATTAAAGCTTATATACGAATATAGTATTGATGAAATTTGCTCGTGGCTTAATATATCTGAAAATACGGCAAAATCACGCATCTATCGTGGAAGAAAAATGCTGAGGGAACGTTTGGGGGGATTTTATAATGAAAAGTGAAACTAAAGAAAAAATATTTGACTTGATTTTAACTGATGCTCTTATGACTTGTTGGAATATGGAAATACAGGCGCTTGATAACTACCACGAATATGATGACTATAAATTTTCTGCCGAATTCGAAAGGAAAAATAAGAAAACGGCAAATTCTATAGGCAGAAGTGATAGAATAAAAAAATGCACATATATTTTTGTAAAATTAGTTGTGACCACTGCAGCAATAATGGGAGCTGTTTTTGGTGGACTTCTTACTCAGCCTGCTGTTTATGCTGCCGTTCAAAATGTTATACAAACAGTTTTTAAAAATTATGACAAATATGATTTTGGGGGTGATGAATTGACAGTTGATAATTTTAATAACAACATTCGTTTAGGATATTTTCCTGAAGGGTATTATTTGGCCAATGGTGAATACTCAAGAATTTCTGTATCCCTTACCTATATAGATCAAAATGATAATAAAATAATGTTTGATTATGGTATAGCTGATGGGTCAAGCACTATCTATGATAACGAGCATAATTCATACAGTAAATTTATAGTGAATGATATAGAGTATCATTATTATGAGAGTAAAGATAACGATTTTTATAATACTCTTGTATGGTATAAGGATGGATACTCATTTAGCGTACTTGCACATTTGCCTAAAGAAGAATTAGTAAAAATCGCCAAAAATGTAAAATAAACAATTTTTTTTGCAGCCTTTTTTATTTTTAAACCGTCTTTTAATATAGAGACAGGTAAAAAGGAGGATTTTTATGCAAAAAGAAGTCAAAAGTTTTATTTCGATTTTTGCGGTTCTTATTATAATGTTTTGTACGGTGACAACTGCTTCGGCTGCTGAAACTCGATTATCTAATACTAGCAGTGTTTCGGTTTGGCTGGCTTTTAGCGGTACAACTGCCTATTGCGATGCTAAAGTCACAGGTGCAAATGGAACAACAAGTATTACAAATGGATATCTTATATTAACAGACAGCCAGGGAACAGTTGTAGCTAATTGGAGCAATCTATCATCTAATAGTGATAAACTTACTGTTTCTAAATCCACTACTGGTCTAAAAAAAGGTGAAACATATACTCTAACTTTTTCTGCCAAAGTTAATAAAAATAACAGGGCAGAAGATGTTAGTAATTATGTTTCTAAAACTTGCAAATAAATAATAAATTTATATACTGTCTCTAAAATAAATAATTATAAAAATCAATGCTGTTTTATTGCAGAAAGGAGAAGTGACTTCTAAGACATATTAATTAAGTGACTTATGTTATTTTTGCTGAGTAAAAGTTGGTAATTAATCTATTCGGAAAATATTTGAAGTTATAAGTGTATCATCTATAATATGGAGGAAAATTTATTGTGAAAATTAAAATTAATATTAAACAGGAGGAATTTATAAAATGTCAATTTTAAATGTTAATGTCAAAAAAGTCGTGTCAATCATTCTTGCTCTAATTTTGGTTTTGTCAAACTTTGGAATAATTGTAAATGCACAGGTTTCCTGCACTATTCCTTATGCTGCTGCAGTAAATAACAAACAGATTTCAGCAAATACATATGTTAGATACAGCAATGAACTATATCTTTATCCAGGCGATATTGTGTATTTGAATTTTACTTACACACCAAGTAATGCAAGTGTTTGGTTTGGACTTTCAACTCCATCTAACCAATTTCGATATGCTTCAGGGGTATCTGGAAAACTTCAGAGGAGTTTTATTATAAAAGAAGAGGGAATTCACAAAGTTAAAATTCAAAACAACTCATCAGCTTCAATTATTATAAATGGAAAATTTTCGACAGGTTGTTCCTATCCGTTTAGAGGTACAAATGTCCCCACTGCTTTGTCAAGAGGATACAGTGCGAGTCATTATGGACTAGATATTATTGATACTTATCCTAATTCTATTAATGGAAGAGAGATTTATTCAATTGGAAGTGGAACAGTATTATTTGAAGGTCCTTCCCAGTCGGCGGGAAACTATATCGCAATTTTGTATGACGGAGGTTATACAGCAAGATATTTGCATATGCAGAGTAGATCTACACTAAAAAAAGATGATGTTGTAACTTATGAAACATTTATTGGTTATGTCGGTAATACTGGAGAATCATCTGGTCCGCACTTGCATCTGGATGTTAATACAGTAAATGCGACATCAGGAGGAAGCGGAAATAATGCAGTTAATAGTAGTACAACAATAGATCCCAAAAAACTTTTTCCGCAAATTGGTTTTTCACAATAATTAAAACTATAGAGAGGGAAACATTATGAAACAAATAAATAAAAAAATATGGGCTTTTGCAATATTATCGGTGCTTGTATTTACAGCGTGCGATAAAGCAAATGAAACAACTGTCGCTGAAACATCACAGGAAAATACTCAATCTTCCGTTATGGAAAATTACGAAGCATCATCAGCCGATATTGTTCAATCGTATGCTCAGGAGGCGGCTGATAACAATGATCAGCTTGATGAAAACAATGAGCAAATGCCTGAGCCTTTTGATAATAACGGCGATTCAGGGGGCGATATGAATTCTGATTTTTATCAGCCGTGTATATCACAATTCGATAGTGTTCCCGGTTCATTGCTTGATATAAGGCCGTCGGGCGAAGTGGACGAATGGCTTAATAATCATTTTTCGAGAAAAGGTGCGGTATCAAGTATCAAAGATTATCTGAATGTGTATTCATTTATTACTGACTTTAATATAACCAAGGAAGAAGCAGCATCTGCACTTGAAGATTACATTGATTCAGAATATGAAAGTGTAAGAATAACTCAGGATCAATTTAATATATTATTTTCCGGCGATATTGAATTGATTACAAAAACATTTGCGTCGAAGTATTCTATAGTGCATGGTGATAACATCTACAGTCCTGAATGGATCTATACGCATTCACAAAGCGATTATGAAGCCGCAGGTATAAATGCGGAAGACCTTGCAGAAAAAGTACCGATGTACGCAAATTTAAACTTAACTGAAGCGGCAAGAACTGCTTTTTCAGATAAGCTGTCAAGTTATACAGGTGTTGCCATAAATATAGAACCCGTTCAAATATATTCAGAAACGTCATCAAGTGTTATTACCGATGATATTGGCATAGTTGAGTCAGAGGATACCGTTAACAGCGATGACGAAATACCTGTAAATATTGATGATGAATAATTGTTGGGGCAAGATATAATGCTGCATCTGAAGTAAAAACAGGTGCGTAATTTATAAACAGCTCCCGCAGCAATGCGGGAGCTGTTTTGCTGTATTACTGAACGGGTGCCATTGCCGTCTGCTGGGTCATGGGGAGCATTACCGTAAATACGGTTCCCTTGCCGTCCTCGCTGTCAACGGAAATGCTTCCGTGGTGGAGGGCTGCGATGTGCTTTACGATAGAAAGTCCCAGTCCCGTGCCGCCTGTCTGCTTGGAATGGCTCTTGTCAACACGGTAGAAACGCTCAAAAATGCGTCCCTGATGCTCCTTTGGTATGCCTATGCCGTTGTCTGCCACGGTTATAACAGCCTTGTCGCCTGCACGGCTCACATCTACAAGCACCTTTCCGCCTGGGCGGTTATATTTCACGGCGTTTTCGGTAAGGTTGTATATCATTTCGTAGATGTAGCCGCCGTTTGCCTGAACTGTAACGTCGCTGCCACTGACAGAAAGGTCTATTTCCAGACGCTTTGCCTTTTCGGCGAGATTTTCGGCGACCTCCTTTGCAACAGCTGAAAGGTTGGTCTCGGTGAAAATTTCCGAGTGATTTTCCTCTATCTCCGACAGCCTGATGATGTCGTTTATAACGTTCAGTAGGCGGTTGGCCTCGTCATATATGCGCTTGCCGTATCTGCGGATATCGTCGCCGTCGGTTATCATTCCGCCGCCCAGCATTTCCGCAAAGCCCCTTATGGTGGTAAGGGGAGTTTTCAGCTCATGGGAAACATTTGCGGAGAAATCACGGCGCATTTCCTCTGCCAGATGTATCTCCGTTTCATCGACGATGATTATAACAGCGCCCGAAAGCTTATCCTCGGAGCTTATGCGGCTGATGAACGCCCTAAGGAAACGTCCCTCGGAGGAAAATGTGCCAGTAACGCTGGCAGCGCTCTTTGACTGCTCAATAAGCTCCATAAAATCTGTATTCCGGCAGAACTCAATGATGTTCCGTCCGCTTTCCGCAGGAAAAACGGGGTTTACCAGATCGCAGGCGCTGTGGTTGATAGAGATGATATCATCGTTGCGGTCAATGAGTATCATGCCCTCGGTCATGTTTGCGGTTATGAGACCAATGGTGTTCTTTTCGGCGGAAAGCGAGGCGATGTAGTCCTTTATCTCACGCTTCATGCGGGCCACAAGCTTTACCATGGGGAGCAGCTCCTCATACTCGCTGTAATCGGCGATGCTTTCCTCAATGGTGTCATCAAAAACGTCCATGGACTTTATCATCTTGCGTATTGGTGTGACGATGTTTTCCGAAAGCTTCATGGAAACCACCACAGCCACCACCATTACCAGACCCCATGCCGCAAGGAAAATGGGTATCGCACCAAGGAAAATGGCGGAAATTCCCTGAGTATTGCAGGAGAAACGGATTATTCCCCCGTCAGTTTTTACTGCATAGTAGTAGGTGCGCCTTGAAAGGGTGTTTGAGTAACGCTCGGCAGTGCCGCTGCCGTTTTCTATTGCCTGCCGCACCTCGGGACGGTCAAGGTGATTTTCGCTGAGAGCTGCGGGAGAAGTGCTGTCGTAAAGAACATTTCCGTCGTTATCTATCATAGTCACACGGACGTCGAAGCTGACGGCGTTTTTCATTACGTCGTATATTTCCTCGGGCTTGTCGGTGAAGCTCAGGGCTGTGTCTGCGGAGGACATAAGAGCGTCCCTTGCTTCTTTTGAATAAAGCTCGTAGCCGATAAGCATGAACAGTATTCCCAGTACAAGCACGGCTGTCATCACAATAGTGCTTATGGCTTTACAAATTCGGTTCTGCATTTGCTTTTCCTTTCAGGGTCATAAGCTGATCTTGTAGCCTACGCCACGGACGGTATGGATAATGTTTGCGCAGCCTGCCTGCTCCAGCTTCTGGCGGAGAGTCTTTACATGGGCGTCAACAGTGCGGGATTCTCCTGCGAACTGATAGCCCCATACACGCTCCATGAGCTGTTCTCTGGTGAGAACAATGTCCCTGTTCTGGAGCATGCACAGCAGCAGCTCGAACTCCTTGTATGTAAGCTCCACGTCCTTTTCGCCCACAGTCACCTTGTGCTTGGGAGCGTCAAGAACGAGATTTGCCACTATGTACTGTTCAGCCGCAGCGGAGCCTGTGCCGCCTGCTCTTCTGAGGACTGCCTTCACACGGGAGAGCAGCTCCATTATGCCGAAAGGCTTTGTAATGTAATCGTCCGCACCTGCTTCAAGGCCGTTTACCTTGTCAAGCTCGGTGGAGCGGGCTGTGAGCATTATTACGGGGATATCTGCATACATACCTGCTTTCAGCTCGCTGAGTATCTTGAGGCCGTCTTTTCCGGGAAGCATTATATCAAGCAGGATAAGGGAGGGGATCTTTCTTCTCAGACCCTCTTCAAAGGACTTTGCCTCTGCAAATGAGCTTACCTCGTAGCCGCCTGTTTTAAGGGCGCAGGTTATAAGCTCTCTGATGCCGTCGTCGTCTTCAACACAATAAATGGTTGCCATATGAATTTCTCCTTTTCATTACACGGATTTTACACAGGAAATTAAAAAGCGCATCGGATTTGCCGATACGCTTTCTGTTACTATTATTACTTACTCGCATATCGTGCAGGCGTTATAGCCTCAGCGAGTTATTTATTTTTCTGCTGCCTTGGGCAGAACATACTTTATGGAATATTCCTTGTACTGCTTGATGAAATCCTCATTGCCCTCGCTCTTCAGCTCGTTAAGGTACTGGTGATTATCAAAGCTGTTGTCGTTTATCTGGATAAGATTTACAGCAACATTTGAGCAGTGGTCGGAAACTCTTTCAAGATCGGTGAGAAGGTCGGTAAAGATGAAGCCCTGTTCAATGGTGCATATCTTTTCCTGAAGTCTCTCAACGTGTCGTGTTTTCATTTCGTTTCGCAGGGTATCGACAACCTCTTCAAGAGGCTCAACACGCCTTGCAAGGGAGATGTCCTTTGCTTCAAAGGCTCTTACCGTAAGATCAAGTATATCTTCAATAGCCTTGAACATTACCTGAAGCTCACGTTTTGCCATGTCGGAGAACTCAACATTCTTTTCGTGTATCTCCTTGGCGGTGTCAAGAATGTTCACCGCATGGTCGGATATTCTTTCAAAATCGCCTATGGAGTGGAGCAGACATGATACCGTTCTGCTGTCGTCCATTGTCATGCTTCTGCCCGAAAGCTTTACAAGGTATGTGCCTGTAATATCCTCGTACTTGTCTATGCTGTCCTCGTTGTCAATTATCATCTGGGCCTTGTCCTCGTCGTAGTGCTTCAGGACATCGAATGCGATGAGTATAGTATCCTTTGCGAGGGAAGCCATTCTGTTGGTAACGTTTCTGCACTGCTCGATAGCAACGCCGGGAGTGCTGAGGAAACGGTCGTCCAGAAGAACGGGGGATTCGCTGTCGTCCTTCACCTCGTCACGGATAGTGAGGTATGCCAGCTTTTCAAGCAGGTTTGTAAAGGGGAGCAGCAGCAGGGTGGTGCCGATATTGAATATTGTATGCACCAGTGCGATTGAGAAACCTGTTACAGCGGAATCCTTGAAAGAAAAATCAATGAAATAATCAAGTGTGTAATAAACAGTCAGCGCCAGCACAGTTCCGATTATGTTGAAGTAAAGATGAACTGCTGCAACACGCTTGGCGTTCTTGTTTGCGCCCGCCGAGGAAAGAATTGCGGTGATGCAGGTACCGATATTCTGACCGAGGATAATGGGGAATGCGGTGCCGAATGTTATCTTTCCGCTCTGGGAAAGGGACTGGAGCATACCCACGGAAGCGGCGGAGGACTGAATGATAGCTGTAAGCAGAGCGCCAACCATTACGCCGAGTAGGGGGTTTTTGAAAAGTGTCAGGAGAGACTCAAAGGATTCGGAGTCTTTAAGGGGAGCCATGGAGTTGCCCATGGTGTCCATACCTATCATCAGCAGGGCAAATCCAACGAGAATGCCGCCGATGTCCTTTTTCCTGCCGTTCTTTGTAGTCATTCGCATGACCACGCCGATAAGTGCGAGTACGGGAGCAAAGTTTTCGGGCTTGCACAGCTGAATGGCGATGGTGTCGCCCTCCAGACCCGAGAGGCTCAGGAGCCATGTGGTGACTGTGGTTCCGATGTTTGCGCCCATTATAATGGATATCGCCTGTGAGAGGCGCATGATGCCTGAGTTTACGAAGCCTACCAGCATTACTGTAGTCGCTGATGATGACTGTACAACAGCCGTTACCAGAACACCCAGCAGAAGGCCTTTAAAGCGGTTTGAGGTTAGTTTTTCGAAAATCTGCTCCAGCTTTCCGCCTGCGAGTTTTTCAAGCTTGTCGCTCATAAGGCTCATTCCGTAAAGGAACATTGCGAGACCGCCGAAAAGCTGAATGACATTGAACACTGACATTTAATGCTCATCCTTTCATTGTACCGTTGCGCCTGACTGCGTATCCTAGCGGTTTCCCAAACCGCACGGTACTTTTCATAAAAAAACACATTTTCTCACACGCAGTTATTGTAACACAAATAAGTGAATTTCAAATAGTCCTATTGTAAAATTTACGTAAAATATGATAAATCTGTTTAAAAATATGTACAGCAGCCTTTACAGACTTTTCGTGGAACGCATTTAAGCGGCATATATCTGTATAGATTTCTTTACGAAATGTGAAAAAAATTATTTTGTTAAATCCGTTATTGATTTTATTTGCAGAATGTGGTACACTATATTTATTGATTTGTTTTACAGTTCTTTCGCCGCAGGTGCGGCAAAATATATTCGGGAGGATTATTCAGATGGATAAATCACAGTTTACCTCAAAGATCAATGAAAATCTTATGATCGACGGAAGAACAGACATAAGCCACGCAACTCCCCGCCAGCTTCACAACGCTGTTGCAAGGGCTGTTATGAGCGACATTATCCCTCTCTGGAATGAAACAGAGGAAAGACATAATTCCAAGCGCAGAGCATATTACCTCTCCGCTGAGTTCCTTATGGGAAGAGCAGTGTTCAACAACCTTTACTGCGCAGGTCTTCTTGATGAGGCAAAGCAGATATTCTCCGACAACGGCATTGACATTGCCTGCCTGGAGGAAATAGAGGACGCTTCCCTGGGCAACGGCGGTCTCGGCAGACTTGCAGCCTGCTTCCTTGACTCAGCAGCTGCCTGCGATATACCCCTCAACGGCTACGGTATCAGATATAAGTACGGACTTTTCAAGCAGTCTATCGAAAACGGCTTCCAGAGAGAGGCTGCCGATCCCTGGCTGGATTACGGCGACGCATGGAGCGTAAGATGCGACAAGGACGCTGTTATAGTTGAATTTGCAGATCAGACCGTAAAGGCTGTTCCTTACGATACACCTATCATCGGCTACGACAGAAAGGCTGTAAATACTCTCCGTCTCTGGCAGGCTGAGAGCATCAAGGGCTTTGATTTCTGGAAGTTCGATAACCAGGATTACATGGGCGCTTCCGAGAGCAACATCATGGCTGATGCCATAAACGATGTTCTTTACCCCAACGATAACACCGAAAAGGGCAGAAGACTGAGACTTAAGCAGCAGTATTTCTTCGTATCCGCTTCCGTTCAGGACGTTATCAGACGCTACAAGGCAAAGTACGGCGAGGATTTCTCCCACTTTGCAGAGTGCTACGCTCTTCAGCTCAACGATACTCACCCCACAGTTGCCATTGCTGAGCTCATCAGAATATTCATGTTCAAGGAAGGTCTTTCCTTCAAGGAAGCATTCGATATCGTTCAGAAGACCTGCAACTACACCAACCACACCGTTATGGGCGAGGCTCTGGAAAAGTGGAACATCGACCTGTTCAAGAGCGTTATCCCCACAGTTTATGAGATCATTCTCATGATAAACGACTACCTCAAAAAGTACCTTAAGTCTATCGGTCAGACCGAGGAGCAGATAAACTCCAAGCTCATTGTTGACGGCAGCGTTATCCATATGGCAAGAATGGCTATCTTCGCTTCCGCACACACCAACGGCGTTGCACAGCTCCACACAAATATCCTTATGCACGATGTTCTTAAGGACTGGTATGAGATATTCCCCGATCGCTTCCAGAACAAGACCAACGGTATTACCCCCAGAAGATGGCTGGGTCTGTGCGATCCCGAGCTTTCCGCTCTTATCACCGAGAAGATAGGCGACGGCTGGCAGACTGACCTTGACAGACTGGCAGGTCTTAAGAAGTTCGTTGATGACGGCGACACCATCAACCGCTTCATGGCTATCAAGAGAACCAAGAAGGAGCAGCTCTGCGCTTACATCAAGGAGCATGAGGGCATTGACCTTTCTCCCGATTTTACTTTTGATATCCAGGTAAAGCGTCTCCACGAGTACAAGAGACAGCTTCTCAATGCTTTCTCCATTATGGACCTTTACTTCCAGATAAAGGATCACAAGCTGCCCGATCTCCAGCCCACAGCGTTCATCTTCGGCGCAAAGGCTGCTCCCGCATACCGCAGAGCAAAGGGCATCATCAAGTATATCAATGAGGTGGCAAAGCTTGTTAACAACGACCCCGATACCAAGGATAAGCTGAAAGTCATCTTCGTTCAGAACTACAACGTTTCCTACGCTGAAAAGCTCATTCCCGCAGCAGATATCTCCGAGCAGATCTCTACAGCGGGTCTGGAGGCTTCAGGTACAGGCAACATGAAGTTTATTCTCAACGGCGCAGTTACTCTTGGAACCTATGACGGCGCTAACGTTGAGATCGTTGAGGAAGCAGGCTGGGAGAATGAGTATATCTTCGGCGCAAGAGTTGAGGAGATAGACGCTATCAAGGCAACTTACAAGCCCAAGGAGAAGATATACAACCGCAACGATCGTGTAAAGCGTGTTGTAAATACTCTGGTTGACGGCACATTCAATGACGGCGATACAGGAATGTTCGGCGAGCTGTTCAACTCCCTTATCAACGGCGCAAGCTGGCACAAGCCCGATAACTACTTCCTTCTCACCGATCTGGAGGGCTATGTTGACACCAAGCTGCGTGCTCTCTACGATTACAAGAACAGAAACGTATTCAGCAAGAAGTGCTGGATGAACATTGCAAGCGCAGGCAAGTTCTCTTCCGACAGAACCGTAAGACAGTATGCCGAAGAGCTCTGGAAGCTTTGATATTTCCATAAACAGAAGGTCAAAGACGACTGAAATCAACAGCCGACCGCAAGTCGGCTGTTTTTCTGCGTTTGGAAAGGATTTTTTATGAGTTCGGATTTTATAAAAGGAATGAAACACGGCATACCAATAGCATTGGGATATCTTTCCGTGTCCTTCGGATTTGGCATACTTGCCGTTAATATGGGGCTTACAGTGGCTCAGGCAGTGGGCATATCGGTAACGAACCTTACCTCCGCAGGTCAGGTAATGGGCGTTACGGTCATAGCAGCAGGAGGCTCACTTTTTGAAATGGCACTGACTCAGCTTGTCATCAACCTGAGATATGCACTTATGGGACTGTCGCTGTCAAGAAAGCTGGACAGCAGCTTTAATACGCCGAGGAGAATGCTTGTATCCTACGGCATCACCGATGAGATATTCGCCGTGGCATCCGCACAGCCCAAAAAAGTATCTCCGCAATATATGTACGGGCTGATACTTGTATCGTTCCTTGGCTGGAGCATAGGCACGTTCATCGGCGCATTTTCGGGTCAGATACTTCCCCAGTCTATCATAAACGCCATGGGAATAGTGCTGTACGGAATGTTCATTGCAATAGTTATCCCCGTTGCGAAGCGCAAGAAGAGCGTGCTTTCCGTCGCCATATTTGCGGCAATACTGTCGCTGATGTTCAAATATGTGCTTACCATGGTAAGCAGCGGATTTGCTATCATAATCAGCGGTGCAGGCGCTTCCGCACTGGGAGCAATGCTCTTTAAGGACGAAGAGGGGGCTGAGGAAGAATGAGCATAGTCGCATACGTTGCGGTAATGGCAGGCGTTACATATCTTATAAGAATGCTGCCCCTCACCCTTTTCAGAAAAGAGATAAAGTCAAAGTTCTTCCGCAGATTTCTCTATTATATCCCTTATGCGGTGCTGAGCGCAATGACCATACCCGCAATTTTTTATTGTGTGGGCGATGAATTTACTGTTCAGGCAGTTATCGGAACGGCTGCGGCAGTGATACTTGCCCTTTTCGATATGCCGCTTATAGTGGTCGCACTGGTGGCAGCAGCTGCGGTGTTCATATCGGGATTATTTTTATGATAAAGGCATTAAATCAAAAGCCCGTGCTCTTTGTGAGTACGGGCTTTTTGATATAATATAACACAAAGCTCCGTCCCGTTATTTTTCTGTTACGGGACGGAGCTTCTATTTTTCCGTGTTGTTCCTTGTCTTTGTTCTTCACAAGCTTAATAGTTCATCACATCAGTAGTCGTATCTGATTGTGATATCGGGTTCATCCGTAAGGGCAGGGGTTGTCTCGTTCTCTGTCCAGAGGGTGAAATCGGGGACGGAGGTGGTTACCCATGGAGTGCTTTCGGTAGTTGTCTCAGTTGTTGCCGAAGGCGATGTCTCCGTCTCGGAGGGGGCGGTGTTGTCAGGATTTACCGCAACGAATACGGAAAGCACTTCTCCTGCTTCCAGGTCGATGTACTCACCGGGATCAATGCTTATCCATGCAACGTAGTCATTGAGGGTGTTGGTGGTCTCATACGCCTTTTCCTCGTACTTGATGCCCTCGCTGTTGAGGATAGCGAAATAATCCTTCTTGTTCAGTCCGTAGAAGTCGGGGACTACTACCTTTGCGGGACCCATGCTTATTTTCAGCGTAAGCTCTGCGCCCTTTTCGTAGTTGGAGCCCTTTTCGATGGACTGCTCGAATATGATACCCTTTTTGTATTCATCTGTATAAACATACTCGGGTGTGATTGTAAGATTGTCCTTAATGGAGGTGTTCTTTACGGTATCGTAATTCTTGCCCACAAGGTCGTTCATGATGTAAACGGTAGCGCCTGCCTTGATAGTTGTCTGTGATTCATTTGCCGCAGGATTTGTATCCGAGTCGGAGACCGTTACTGACAGAGTGGGGATAGTTGAAACATTGGGGAGAGCCGAACCGTCAGGAGCGGAGGTCACACTGCCCGATGCTTCCGATTCGATATCGCCGATCTCAGGGATAGTTGCCTGGGGAGCAGTGGTTATTCCGTTTGCCACGGTTGAACTGTTGTCGTCAAGCACCATCATCATGATGCCCATTATAACGCACAGGAGAACCGCTGCGCACACGCCTACGATAACAAATATTCTGTGCTTGCTCATAGGCTTCTTTGCCGGCTTTTTCTCAGGTTCCTCAACGGGGCCTTTTGTGCTGTGCTGCTTGGGGATAGTTATGGTCTGGGTAGCAGATACAGTCCTTGTTTTATTGAACTCAGGCTCTTCAAAAAGCTGGGTCACAAGCTCGGTAACGGTCTGTATCCTCATTTCGCCCGAAAGCGCCATACCGTTCATAATGACCTTTGAAACGTTGACGGGGATATTGGGATTAAGTGACCTTGGCTCGGGGAGAGTGTCGTTTGTCATTCTCACCATAGCGTCCATCGGAGTAGTGCCTGTGAGCATTCTGTAGAGCAGTGCGCAGATACCGTAGATATCTGTCCATGTGCCCTGCCAGTTGCTTGAGCTGTACTGCTCGGGAGCCGCATAGCCGTGATATATCTCGGAAGCAAGCTCGGTGTTGGCAGTTCTTGCGTCAGCGATGCAGAAGCCTATGAGTTTAAGCTCGTTCTTTTCGCCGACGATTATATTATCGGGGGATATGCCCCTGTGGATAAGACCTGCGTTATGTACAAGGGAAAGTGTGGTGAAGATAGGCGGGAACATCCGCTTTACTTCCTCCCAGGTAAGCTCGCCTGCGTTTTCTTTCAGGTACTTAGCCAGGTTCATTCCCTCGATGTAGCGGAAAATAACATATCCTGTGTTATTCTCGCCGAACATATCAATAGGCGGATTTATGTGGTTAAGAGTCCGCATTTTTGCAAGCATCTTGTTAAGCTCAACAAATTCGGACATAAAGGCTTTATACTGGGCAACGCAGTTCTGCTTAACAGAAATTACCGTGCTGTCCTTATTTCTGCTGCAAAGTGTATCGGGCATATATTCCCTGATTGTGACCTTTGACATGGTAACGGTATCGAAGCCGATATACTCAGCGCCCTCGCCGTTATACCTCAGAAGCTTGCCGACGATGTACCTGTCATTGAGAATGGTTTTGGGAGGCAGATATGCCGGCAGATACGGAACATCGGGCGAGTAACCGCAAAGCGGGCAAGCGCCCTCGGTCTCCTTTGGCTCCATGCAGCCCATACACAGCTTATAATTCAGATCAGCCAAACTCGCATCTCCCTTCATAAACATCGTGCAAACATAAGTCTGCTATACTATAATACCAGTCAAAGCCCGATATGTCAATGACTTTTGCTGAATTGTCAGCCTTTTGTATTCATGCTTTAACATTTTTTACTGCTGTTGAAACCGTTTTGTTTTCGTTCTGTAACCTGATGAAGTTGGTGTGGTTTGAGATATTATATGCAGGGAGTGGTGAAAAAATATTGCAAAATATGTACAAAAAGCTCCTGCCGTTTCCGACAGGAGCCTGTAAGTTATTATTATTTTTCAACGATTATTCTCAGAGGCTCCGTTACCGATCCTCTGGAAGCGGAATACTGATATGTGGGAATGGTGTCGCCGTCATAAACAGGAGTTCTTCTGAGTGTTATTCTTGTGCTTCTTTCGGGGCTGTTGCTGTCGTATGCGTCGATAACGAACAGGTCGGGATTTTCCTCGTCACGGATTATCCTGATGGCGTTCATAGCGGAGCTGCCGTAGGTGATGAGCGCAGGAGTACCTGTGGTAAGCTCGTTGATAAGCTCGTCAAATGCCTCATCGCCATTGTATCCGAAGTCAAGTATATTGCACTTGTCAGCCGCATCGGGAATTGCGCAGTACCAGCGGAGCATATTCATTATCGCCAGATCGTCACCCTGGAGGTTCTTGCTGTCGATAAGAACGCACTCATAATCGGTAAAGTCCTTTATCTTGTTGAAGGTGATTGTGCGCAGGAACTTCATAAATCCGCTCTGCTCGGGTGCGGAATAATCATAGTGAGAGGTTATTACCTTGAGGTTTGCCTCGTCAATGAATGCTCTGGTATCGTTTGTGTAGTGGAGAGTGCCGCCCTTTATGCTGCGGTAGTTCCACTTGTCGCTGCGCTGGATATACTCATTGTAGGAAGCAAGAGCGCCCAGCTCAACGCTGTTAAGGTCGGCCTTGCCGTCTGTGATGCCCGAAATGGAGCTGATGTCATAGCCGGGAACTGATGTGCCGTCATCGGTGGTGTATCCCTCACGGGACATTTCAAGAGAGCCGGTGTAATAGTCACGGATAAGTCCTGCAATTCCCACGTCAGCGCCGTTGGGAGCAAAGTCGGAGCGGAAGTTGTTGTAGCCGATACCGTCCTTGAGAACGTTGAAGCCGGAATCAGCAACGATATAGCCCTTTGTGCCGCTTTCTTCCTCGAATGTTACCTGATTGTAGGACATAAAGCTCTGGATCTTTTCGTAGATGTTTTCCAGTGCGTCAGCGTTGGAAGCCTGGAAGAACTGACCGTTTGTCTGCTTGGCAATGCTGTAAAGGTACTCAGCGTCGATGTATTTTCCGAGACCGATAGTAAATATTGTGATATTTGCAGCCTTTGCAGCGTCGATGGCAGCCTTGTCCTTTGCGGCATTTGCAACGGAGGGCATACCGTCGGTCAGAAGGATTATGTAGTTCCTGTCAGCGCTTGATATTCCGCCGAATTCCTTGACCGCATTGGTGATAGCGCCTGCGATCTCGGTTCCCGAGAACACCTGATTTTTGTTTCTGATATCGGAAATCTTCTGCTTTACAGTGTTGACATCATTTGAAATGGGAGTGATATTTGCATATCCGCCCGAAAATTCGCCTGCGCCGTAATTTGCTTCAACGCCCAGCATATCAATAAGGTTTACGGCAAAGTCGAGACGCTTGAACTCAACGTCATTTTCCTCGGAGTTAGCACAAAGCTCTTCGGGGTACATGGAGCCTGAGTTGTCGATGAGGAAGAACACGTTTGTGCTGCCCTTTTCCGAAAGAATGCTTGTGTCGCAGAGGGCATAGATTCCGTTTTCGGTTATCTCGGCGGAAACGGTGTTTGCGTCAGCATTTACGGCACTGGTGAGCTGGTCGAAGCTCAGCTTGTCGGCATTGAAGCGGAAGATAGAAAGATTGCTTTCGTTCACGTTCTTGTTTTCCGCCTGGTTATCGGTGTAGCTGAAGGTCAGGGTGCAGGAATCAAAATTCTTGTCGGTATAGAACTCATAAGCATAGCCCACAAGTCCGGGAGTACCCTGGATACTGTTGTTATTCACCTTTGAAACGGTGGCATATGCAGTCTTGAGCTGTCCCTTTATCTCAGCCCTTACCTGCTCGGCGGCAACTGTGTTGTCACGGATAACTTCATTATCGGGAGTTGAGCCGTCAGATGTGGGATTAAGGGGATCAAGACCCGCTCTTATCTCACGTCCGTCCAGCAGACCGTCTCCGTCGGAGTCGGGATTTGCGGGATCGGTCTTGGATACGTTTATCTCGTAGTAATCGGTGAGACCGTCGCAGTCGGAATCCTCCAGACCCTCGTTAAGTCCCAGAGATGTTTTTTCCTCGGCGGAAAGGGGAGAGGTGTCAGGTATTTCGTACTGTATGCTTGAATCGGAAACCAGTCTGCTCTGACCTGTAAGCTTCTTTTCAAGGTCGGAGTAGATCTCCTCATTCTGGGAGTTTACATAGATGAATGCGCCGCCGTAAGCCAGCAGTACAACAACAAGTGCAACTGCCAGACCCTTTGCTGCGTTCATGGACATAAGGGTGCGGTTGAAGTATCTTGCAGTGGCGTTCTTTTTCTTGGTGCTTTTAGCAGGTGCGGGTGCAGCTGCGGGAGCTTCCGCCTTCTGCTGAGCTTCCTCGGCAGCCTTTGTTTCCTCACGCTTCTTAGCCGCTTCCATGGCGGATATCTGGCGCTGTTTTGCCTGTTCTGCCTTTGCAAGGCGCTCTTCTTCCTTTTTTAGCTCCATCTCACGCTGATGCTTGAGATATGCTTCTTCCTTGAGCTTCTGACGGCGGGCGTTTTCCAGGTCTCTGTCAAGAGCGTCCTCGGAAGCTGCTTGTCTTGCAGCCTCCTCCGCAGATATGGGAGGACCCGAAACGGGCTTAGTTTCTGTTTTAGGCTCTTCTGCCTTGGGAGCTTCAGCAGGCTTAGTCTCAGCCTTAGGCTGCTGGGGTTTTGCTTCTGCCTTGGGAGCTTCCGCAGGCTTAGCCTCAGTCTTAGGCTGCTGGGGCTTTGCTTCTGCCTTGGGAGCTTCCGCAGGCTTAGCCTCAGTCTTGGGCTGCTGGGGTTTTGCTTCTGCCTTGGGAGCCTCAGCAGGTTTAGCTTCTGCCTTTTCTTCGGGCTTCTTAGTGGGAACTATTATATCAATCTCATTTTCCTCGGCTTTATCAAGGTCGGCCTCCGCTTCGTGAGCAAACGCCAGCATCTCGCTGAGACTCTGGACAGGTATATTCTTTTCGTCAACCTCTTCCGTTGCTGCCTTGGGCTTCTGAGCCTGAGCAGATGTCTTTGGAGCCTGAGACTTCTTTTTCTTTTTATTATTCTTGCTGCTCAATCAAATTCACATCCGTATTAAAATTTTTGGCGCAGAGTCCCTCAAACGAGAAATTCTGCGCTCGCTTTATTATATTATACTATAATTTTACAGCTGAAATCAATATAGTATCTGCATATAAAAACCTATAACAACTATTGAAATCTGCACAATAGCATAAATAATCCTGCATTATTTTTAGTAAAGATCGCTAAAAATGTCATTCAGCTTTGAACTGAGAAGGATGACGCTTGAAGAAATCCACCTTGGGTTCAAGGAATTTGAGCTTCCTGTCACCGCCGCAGATAGTCTGGAGAGTGTCAAAAATATGATCCCAGCTCCATACGGACTCGTCGAGGTTCATGTAATCCCTTACCATTTCTGTGCCTTTGGGAGCAAGAGGGTGAAGGAGAACAGCGGCGGTCTTTATCATATGGAATGTGTCGATAAGGTAACGGCGGCGGAGAGCATCATCATCGGACTTATCAGCCTCGGACTTTGCCTTTGCCATATATTTGCTTGCCTTTCTGATATAGGAGTCAAGAACATATGTTACCTGATGGAACTCGGTCTTGTACATAAATCTCTCGTATTCGAGGATAGCCTTTTCGGAGTCAGCAATAACGCTTTCGGATACCTCGCCTACGGGCATTACGCCGTCATAATACTTCTGAACATCGTAGAAGCAGGTGCGGATAACTCTGTTGAATACGTTGGAGAGCAGGAAGCCTTCCTTTGTTACGGGATCGCTGTCCTCAGGCTTTGCATTGGGGTTAAGGGGCTTGGGCTGGAAGCTTACGCTTCTCATGCCGAGACCGAGACCCAGCCAGTGCATTCTCAGCTGTTCAGCGGTATAGTAGTCCAGCAGGTCGGCAGCCATAGGAGGCTTTACGGAGCCGCTGGAAGAAGCCTTCTTGTCAAGGAAGAGAATGTGGTGGTTAGCCACGGGAACGGGCATTGTAAGATGACCCTTTGTATCAGTGGGGGACATATCCTCCAGCTTTTCGCCCTGGAAGGACATCCACATTGCGGTCTGAGCCACGCAGTAGAAATAGATATTGTCCTGACCGATGAACTGATATACCTTAGCATCGGGGTCGCACCAGTATTTTCTCCATTCCTCGGTGTCCCTGCCCTGAGAAGCAAGGTATGCCACGGTAAAGGAGATAGGAGCCCACAGTGATTCGGGCCATACCCATACTGTCAGACCCTTTTCGCCCTCAAGCTCTGGAGCGGGAACGCCCCACTCGATGTTTCCTGTAAGTCTGAAAGGAACAAGTGTCTTGCCCTCTCTGAAACGTACATGATGCTCGTTGAGCAGCTTGCAGGCATCATCTCTCTGGGAAAGCTCCTTGAAAACTATAGTAAAGGATGTTTTTTTAGGCTCAACGATAAGCTCATGCTCAGCCATCTGAGGAGCAAGCTCCTTGTAGGTGTCCATATAGTCGTTCATTATATAGATAACCGGAGGCTCAAGGAATTCCTTTACAGTCTTTGTGACAACGGGACGGATATTGTCCTGCTTCTCCATTTCGGAAGCCATTTCCTTGAGCAGATCGTTATAATCGGGAAGCTTGAAGTACCAGTTTACAACGTCCTTCATAACGGGAGTTTCACCTGTCAGTGTGCTCTTGGGGTCGATAAGGTTGATAGGATTGTACTGATGACCCAGATCGCACTCATCTGCATAGCCCTTTTCGGACTGGCAACCCTGAACGGGGCACTTGCCGATGACCTGCCTGCCGTTGAGGAACATTCCAGCCTTTTCGTCATAGAACTGAGCGGTGGATATCTTTTTCAGATGACCCATCTCATAAAGCTTTCTGATAAAAGCGTCGGAGACCTTGTTGTGCCACTCTGCGGTGTCGCCCAGAGCGGAAGCACCGAACAGGTCAAGGCTGATGTCATAATCATCGAGAGTTTTCTTCTGAGCATCGTGATTTCTCTGAACATAGTCACGGATAGTTCCTGTGAAGCCCTGTTCAGCGCAGGCTTTTCTGTAGCCCTCGGCGATAGGGGAGCCGTAGCAGTCTGTTCCCGAAACGAAGATAACGTTCTCCTTGCCTATCCTGTCACGCAGGAAGCGTGCATATACATCGGCAAAAACGAACACTCCGCCCACATGACCGAAGTGGAGGGTCTTGTTTCCGTAAGGCATACCGCCTGTTATAACTGCTCTTTTGGGGAACTGAGGACGATTATTTTTATCTGCGGTTTTTTTCTTATACATCTCATTGCTTTCAGCCATGACATCTGCCTCCGAACATATAGTTTCATAGCTTATATTGTAACACATTACCAAATGAAATGCAATAAAAAAATTGAACATTAAAATAAATGAAAAAAAGCCGAATTTATTTAAAATAACGGTGCTGCCGCAGTTCCTTAGCGCTTTCTGAATGGACTGAAAAGGGTGGGCAGGCAGCAAAATATAAAAGTTCAGCATGTGTTAACATAAAAATAACAATCTCTGCCATAAATTCGGTTATCCTCATTCGTATATACATCAGTAAATATCATGCGAAGGGACGGTCATATTATGAAAAAGAGTTTAATTTTATCATCAGCGTTATGTATGCTTCTTCTCACAGCCTGCGGCAGTTCTCAGGCAGCATCTGATACGGCGCCCGCCATTGGATATGCAAACGGAATCAGCGAGTCAAGGTCATATTCAGAAGACTCAAACGGATATTATTCAGATGATTATTCCTATGCCTCCGATGAGGCATATGCGTCAGAGGATTACGATTCGGCAGATGTGCCTTCATATGACGCAGCTGCATCGGACAGCACCGCCGAACCAAATGCGGTATCAAAGGAAATGCTGGTTTATTCCTGCACAATGAGCGTTGATACGCTGAATTTTGAAACATCGCTGAGCGGTTTCAGGAACGCACTTGATACATACGGCGGATTTGTTGAACAGGAGAATTTCAGCGACGGCGGCTCCGATGGCAGATGGTACAGCAGCAGTGAGGAAAAGTGGAAATCCTATACTGCCACAGTAAGAATACCCAGCAAGGATTATGATAATTTCTGTAATGCGGCAGGGGGACTGGGTGATCTGCGCAGCAAGAACGCCAGCGTCACAAATATGAGCCAGGAATACAGCGACCTTTCCACCACTCTTGCCATATATGAGGCAAAGGAAGCACGCTACCTTGCGCTGCTTGCGGATATCACCGAGGACGAGTACGCCATTGCGGTCGAAAAGGAGCTTACCGACATTCAGATACAGATAGCAAACCTTAAAACCAGAATGAACACTATCGAGACAGATGTGGCATATTCTTACGTGTATTTCACTCTGAACGAGGTCAAGGAGTATAAGGCAGAGCCTGTAAAGACCGATACATTTGCGGAAAGACTGAGCAGTACCCTCAGCAGCGCAGGCGAGGGCTTCCTGTCGTTCCTTGAATGGCTGCTGTTCGTTATCATCTACCTTGCGCCGTACCTTGTTTTCCTTGGAATAGTTGCGGCAGTGGTTATTTTCATTGCAAAGTCGGTTAAGAAGCATAAGATCGCCAAGGCTGAGAAAAATGCAGCCAAAGCAGATGAAGCTGCACAGTCGGAAGAAAAGTAAGAACCTGTCTTCATAAGAAATGTGTGCGGATTTTCGAGCATAATTTTG